>Ga0302285_10001436_pt1 | contig 13211 bp, 8 predicted proteins | sample III_Fen_E2_2_FD_200455 | JGI IMG/M metagenome (GOLD analysis project Ga0302285, IMG submission 200455) | Peat permafrost microbial communities from Stordalen Mire near Abisko, Sweden - III_Fen_E2_2 | ecosystem: Environmental > Terrestrial > Soil > Wetlands > Permafrost | place: Sweden: Abisko...
AGATATTAATAGAGGCATTTTTATGATCTTAATGCTAATAAACCATTTAATATCTAAACGAATCGTCAAATTATCAAAGCTTGCTTACAGATTAATGTCGATGGCTAGCGATTGTGTATATTTATTGTTTTTCTTCTTTATTAAATAGCATATTATTGTTTCTAATTTGGTTGATATTATTGGTCAATGGGCTATTTCATTTATTATCAAATATCTTTAGAATCAATCTATTTAAATAATGATCAATATGATTTCTAATTTAAAACAGATTCTGCTTTCAATGCATTATAATAGTTTAATCTAAGTTGTTAAACTCCATTACAAAGATAGAGATGTGAAATCGAAGGATTTCTCTTGATATAAAACTCAATTGACTTTTTATAAAAATCAATATTTTTTAATAGCAACTCAAAATAACAATTTACTACTAAAGATTCATCATAAGCTTAACTGAAAGCATCTTGACTTGATTCATCAAAGTGGGATGCATAAATTCATCACTTTTCTCCAGCCTTTCTTGCAGCTAGAACACTAGAAAGGAGTCTCTCCAAAGCATTCTACGCAATCTGAGTTGCATGGGAGACACTCCCCATTTCTCGGAAAGAATCCTTTATCACAAGGTTTGCAGGTCTAATCAACAAATGTGCTTTCACATGCGACACAAGTTTAGTCGTCCAAGCAGTGGAGACAACCTTCTGAGCATTTTAAGCATTATCTTTCCTTCAAATACTCTCCTGTAAAGCACTTATCCACACATTTTTAAGGGTCAAGTGATGTAAGAAAACAAGAATCACATGTTGATTCATTTGAGCATGTTATGCATTATGGTGAGCATTTAATGCAAGTAGGTAGATACTCAAGCCTCTATGATTAATAAAAACCTTCTGAGCATACTGAGACACACTCCAAGCCTTAGAGAAGCTTAGTACAATGGTTAACACAGTTTCCATTCTCGAAAAATTGATTTTAATTGCAATGGTTCAAGTTTATTATAAAATGACTATCATTGACAGATTCCTCATTCCAATGTATCTCTACCTGATTCAGTTCACTGTTCAGTTTAATAGTGACTCCATTCTGTGAGGAAAATACAGTATCTGTACCATGCTCATAGATAAACTCTTTGTCTGTTGGCCTTTCTATTACTGAAAATGATTTCAAGGGCCTCATGTCCGTTAGGATATGCACTCTCTTGCTTTCATTTTAGTTCGAAGACTTATTAATCTTTCCTTAAAGTGAAAATTTCAAAAAAGTTTTGACACCATCAGCGCTGGTAGTATTGAAATTAAGAAACAATCGGTGGGTTTGGCCTGGAAATATTTACATCCTGCTTTGATCAAATGAGTATTTAGTGAATTAGTTATCTAATCCTATCATTTTTGGCAAGTAGCTGATCTCTTGTTCTGCCTAGAGCCAAACTTCAAAAGAATACTAAGAAGGCATTTCCGTGAAAAAATAACTCAAGTCCTTTATTAGTTTGTTGCTCAGTTATCTCTAGAAAAGATAATCAGAGTTATAATCTTCAACTTTAACAAGATTTTCAATCTAAAGTGGAGGCTAAATCTTCATTATTTTCATATTTTAAAGGTCAAATATGCAACTCTCTTGTATTGAATTTTTTTTATCCTCTAGCAGAGAAGTATGTTTTAGATGGATGGTAAAATAAGTGCTTGCGAGATCGTGACTGAGCGAAGAGTGATTAGGATTTTTAATTGCCTACTTAAATAGGGAATTAAATCTACCAAGAACAATCGAATAAGAAAAAAAAATGGAAACTTTATCTGACAGCAAACATGGGTTTGAAAGTAAGAACATATCTAAGTCTGGGTCATGAGCTGAGATAACCATTTTGTTAAATTCAATGCTATCAGTTATCCTGATAGAAGAGAAATCAAAGGATGCGTTTGAGATGAAACTATCAGCAAAAACTAGTGAGTTGAGATGATTTTTTGCTTTGAAAGTTGAGAAATTTGTGAAATGAGTGCTGCATTCAAAAGCGATTATTTAGAATACTCTATTGTTGAGCTCTACGTTAGAAGCATCGAATCTATAAGAAGTGAACTTGTAAACGCGCAGCTAAGGAATTTAGATATCAGCATTGCATTTAATTAACTAATTGTGTGATGATTATTTTTAGAGGATAATTTGAAGTATTGGAATGTGAAAGAACATATTCTTTTGGAAAGTATCACGGGAATTCTGTTCAATCTTCACTTGTTCTATCGAAAGGAAGTATGTTTCGGTTAAATTTGAGCTTATTGAAACTAATTAATCTTCTTTCTTCAATGCAAGGGTGCTGCCGTAAAATAAGCTGTTTTGAACTGTACCTCCTCTCAACTTTATGTTCCTTGAACTCAAAAATATGGCACCGTTAATTTTCTCAACGCTAGCAGATAAGCACGAGCTTTTTAAGAAAAATAAAATAACCAATGTTTAAAAAAAGCTATGTTAATTGAAAAAACTTGTAAAGAAACTATTGAAAATTGGGGAGGGGCTGGGATTATTAATTTATGTTGAATGTAATTATTAAGCTAAATATTAACTTAATAAAGAAAACTCCAGCCTAATTGACTTCAGGAACGAATAGAACCAGCACATCGCTGTTAGAAATCAACTCAGACGGATAGACAAACTTAGTAGTTTTAATGTGTTCGTTCAATGTAATTGTAGGTCCATCTATTGAATTAATTGTAAATTCTTCCATTTCATCAGGTTTTTCTGGATCAATTACGAGTATTTTCTAATTTGCTTAAAAGGGATGTACATTTTAATTTAAATTAAGGGTCTTATCATAGAAGTAAGCAGTCTTATTCAGTATCCTTGAAACAATATCAGGGGCATTGATAAATATTTCTCCTTGGTTATTTTATTGTTCTAAACATTTATCTTTTGACATCCAACGAAATACTACAGGATTTTGAAGTTAGTGTCTTTAGTCTCCAATCACAAGCCTACCATGTGGTCCAAATGATAAGCTAGCAAGGGAAAAGAAAGCAGGTGAAGAATCTGAGAAAACAAAGATTCCATTTATTTCCAGGTGTCTTATTTCTGATAAATAAGAATTGATTTCTTCAGGAAATAGGCAAAGAGCCTGTTCTTGAATGATTAAGGTCTTCGTTTCAGATGAAAAATCAAGTTGACATTGAGTTGCAAGCACTGCATTAAGGCACAACACTATGAAAGAAAACAGGTTAAAAATACAAAAAAAATAATAAAAATGTTGGGTTACAAGTTAGAATTATTTTCTATCTAATCATATTTAACTCAATATTTGAGATGATTTTTCTGATTTATTTTAGTATGTGGTTTATTAATTATTAAGAAAGAGACAAAGCTTAATCGAAAAGAGAAGATATTTCAAATAAAGATGTACTAGAATTAAAAGTTTAAATCAGATCAGATACACAGCAAAAACGATACAAGTCAGCTAACTTAGAACCATTTTAGAAATTTCATCTGAAACAGGGGCAGAACACGAAGAATAGTACAGAATAATTAAAAAGATAACAATAGAAGCATAGGTTCGATTAGCAATTATATATTAAGATTTTAAGTGGTGAAATATTGAGAATTAAATTACAAAAAAGAGTTGCGCTATTTTTAGATATTGTTCAAAACTAAACTATTTATTTTAGCAATATTTTGCTTTAAAAACTCCAAAAGAAAAAAAAGATAATAATAGGTAATAATTAAAGAAGAGAAGGATTGAATCGTCTTAAAAAAAAGAATAATTTCATGTTTATTTGTTTCAGTCTAAGAATTGCCTTATTTAATTATTAAATACTCGAATCACTATCAATCATTGAATGATAAAAACTACTTGATTGAGTTTTAGCACAATTAGAACTTGCATTGCTATCTTTTGTGATGTTTTTCCTCAAATCTAACAAAACTTCAGTTTATCCAATAAATCACAAAAATAGGCATTGCTTGATTAACATTTCGAATTGATTTGATCTATTACTTTGGTGATAGTTAATAATTATTAAAGATAGAACTGTCTTCTTGATAAAAATTAAACTTAGAGGATAGGTTAATAGCTAATGCAATTGTTTTTTTCGAGAAACAAGTTCTAATTGAAATAATAAATCTTCTTTATCTTTAAAAAGATGTTATTTTATTATTATCATAAATAAAGTTTAGATTTTAAATGCTCCAAAATACTGTCTAGAATGTGATTATAGTGTAGGTGCAGTAGAATTATTGCTTGCTATTTTAAACTTACAAATCTAAGCCATTCTTCATTACTAAATTGTCTGTTTTTTAAACATCTCAATTAGTTATACTCTTGATATCTTTTCTTGATTATCTTGCTTATGTTCAGGTAATTTTGAGTTAAAGATTGTTTTAATAAATATCGTTCTTGGGAATACTGTTATTTAATTAAGTTTGATTTAACTTATTTCTAAAAAAGATATTTTCCTAAGCATAAGTTCAACTATTACTAAAATTGCTCTTTGAAATGTCCTTCTCTTCTTCATATAAACTCTCCTTAGATTATTAGAAAACTGATCAAAATCTTTCAGGAAACATATTTTACACAATCACTGTTGGCATTTTTTAACCATAATAACTTAATATCTAGTACTTTGAAGTTATTAGCTTCTTCAAATTCAAATTCATTCTTATCATTATTAAAATAACTGAACATAGAACATAATACTGCTCGATTGCAATAAAAGTTAATAACAATCACTTGGTAGATAAAATGCTGTTGCAAACAAGTTTTTAGATTATTTTAATTATTATCTGCTTTATACTGTTTAAATAATCTGGGATAAGATATCCTCATTTGGGTAATTCATATTCATCTAAAGGTTGCTTACTTTTTAATAGCTTGGTTCGAGAGTATCATTATTTTGTTTTATGATCAGTTTTTCTTTACTATTTTGTGGATTTGTTCTTTTTTAATTATTGCTTTTTTTTTATTATTATTGAATCAATCTCCTTTTAATAGTTTCTTAAATGATCTAATTTTGGGTAAAATCGATTGAGATAGTCAGATGAATAACAAAGAATCGAAAAATATGATTACTTCTGCAGAAAAACATAATTTGAAAGAATAAAGAACAGGTTAGGAGAGAAATTAAGGTAAGTGAGCATTTGGGTGTGAGTCTTTAACAATTTAGAAGATAAATTAAAGATTTAATACTGTAATTCACAAAATAAGTTGAAAATTTCCTTGGACAGGAAAAAAAGAGTTGATGATGATCTAAACACCTGCAACTGCTTCTAACCAGCAGTTATTGCAGTAATAGTTCAAAGTCTGCACTAGCGCTAAAGATCAAGCACAATAGTCTAATAGCTAGAATCCTTTCTTCGCTCATAATTCAGCTCCTTCTTCTTCAAATCAAATCACCAATGGAAGTACATACTCCAATAGATTTGATACTTTCAATAACCTTCATTTGCCTTTTGCCTTATTCAATATTTCACAGAAAAGTCAAGTATTGCTGGTCTCAAATAAATCGTTAACCCTCAATACGCTGCTGTACCTTCCTTAGCTACTCGTAAGGGTTCAGCAATCAGCAATAATAACAGCTAGAACAGTTTGGATCATAAAGCCATGCTTCGAATGAATTTTTCTCAAAGTAGCATTCCAATTAATAAAAGCTCATAAAGTCTATAATTACACCGACCACAGTCTCACCACTAGCGATCGTTTAGCAATTAGAAGAACATCAAGCAGAATGAAGTTGCAAATACTGCACTCACTAATGTTCTCAAACAGAACTCAAGTTCTTCTGAGCCATAACTTTAACTGAACGGAATCGCTGCTTACATTCCAGCAGGTCCTTTTGTCTAAAACAATTTTCTGAATTTTGGTGCAAGCATTCACATTAATTCGCTTTAACAGTAAAACTAAGTAGGCCATGATATTATCTTAATTCCTATTTATCTTCATAAGTTATTATTCAAAATCAACATTATTTTCGAACTAAAAACACTTTTTTTACTCTTTTTTTTAAAGATAAATTACTTTGAACAATAGCCTGGAAGCACCCCAACGGGATATCCAAGTTACACCACAGCTGCAAGTTAATAAAGTTAAAATATTTCCAATCAAAACAAAGCTTCTCTGAACATGAAGAGACCGAAGTGCTTGAATAATGGAACAAATAACTTATCGAACACACCAAAGCACACACCTTCAGCAACTCCAAATCATGTAAAAATAGTAACAATAGTTGTGATTGTTTATTGAAAGACTGTTAAATCAATATTTTTTAGGCAGGGTTAATACCTAATTCTTCTATGGAACGAGTCAAAGAAAACATTGATAAAAAATCAGTTATGCAATCGACGCAGTCTCCTACACAATCGATAGCTATTCCCTTACCTGCAGGGAATAATCTAAAAATAGGCATTAATGCTATTACTAATAAACCTACGAATTCAAGTTGTTCTGAACATAAAATCAGTGGTAGAAGTGGCAGTGCAATTGCTAGTAGTACTCTGAACAATCATATTTTGCTTTCGATCAATTAATCCCATTCTATTCGTAGAAAAATGAATAACAGCAGTTAGAGCACTGCTAATGTAAACAGCGCTATCAATGGTTCCTCCAACTCTATTGGTTACTCTAAGAATTCTTTAACTAACTATCAAAGCATGCCAGGAGAAAGTGCAAGTCTTAATGCAACTACTACATTCTCTCCTATGTGCATTGGCTAATAGCAGCACAGCCTCAATAATAATTATGGATAAATTAATGTTGATGGCGATAATTATTAAGAAGACTAACAAGACATATCTCAACAGGGGAATTCTAATGAGAACGTTGTTTTTGACAGAGTTATAAAACGAAAGACGATCAAGTAATTATCGATACCTGAAGGGATTCCTGAACAACAATAACAGTTTTAGTATTTAATATAAAGTAAATCTTCTTCAATTAGCAGTCCAACGGTAAATAGTGCTTAAATGCTCTCGAAGACTATGAGCTTCTCAGGACATTAAAACAATTTTTATTCACCAAATTCTTTTTCGAAATAGTCTTCTGGATCATCTACAGGTTAGGGTCTTTTGTAAAATTAAACAGTTGGAGTAATAGCTTCCAAGTTAAAAGCTAAAAATATTGTTGGATTGAGCTCCAACAGCTAAGGGACAAATAATATTTCAACAGGAAATGGAGTAATTTAACCTTATTCTAATTATAAATCTATGCTTTCACCTGCTTAAACAAGTGATGGATTCAACTCAGGAAACAATAATAATCATAATCGATCCTAGAATTAAAAATCATTTTAAGAAAATGTTATTGCTAATCGATCAGATTAAAACTATCTTCCTCTTACCTTGAGTGTCGGGGATTAATAATTCTAAAAGGGTGTTTCAGCATCTTCTGGATAGAATTCTCTAGAGCAAACAACTCTCTTCAATCAAAGTAAATTAGCATAATTCTCTGAGTCCTTAGTTGAAAAAACTAATCAAGATACACTAAGTCCAAATGGAAATATTCGATTAGGGATCTCACCTAGTTAAAAAGGAACAATACAATTAATAATGAACAAACTGTCTTAGTTTGTGTTGACTTCTTCGGTAATAAACCCCATGGAACATATCTAAGAGATTGTATAGCTAATTCGTCTCTCGACTGTTAACACACCATTAGAAAGTGTTCTTGGAAAATTTGAAGAAAATATTGAGAAAATTAGCTCAGAGATAAGATATCGGGAGAAATAATGGATGAATAAATTAGCTGAAAAGTAACAGAAATTAGAGGATTTAAGCAGAGAAGTTGAAGCATTGGTGATAAAGTTAGATTAAGCTACTAAATATAATAAAAATAACCAAAAAGCTGTAGATGGTTAGACTTAGACTTCTTAGAAAAAAAGAAAAGAACAGAAAAACAGCAAGAATGCGATAATTCAGATATGCGATTAGAATGGAAATGTCTAAGAAGTTGACACAGATAAGGAGAATGATATGCTGAGAGATTATATTTTAGATTAAGAAAAGAAAGTCAACGTATTCAAGGAAAAGGAAGCTAAAATGATCAAATTGCTGCTTGCTGTCAAGAAAAGAGGCATTGATATTGATTAGATATACAATGCTGATGTCATAAATGATGAATCAGTGGATGAAATTGTTAAGAAAGCACCTTAGCATGTGAAATTACCTTTTAATGGTAGACCAGCGAAACTTGATCCAGATGTATTCCGCAAGATAGATAACGACTAAGGATATGCTGATGAATCAAGTAACAGAAATAATCATTTACTTTAATACAATTAATTAACTTTTTTATTATTCTTTTTTGCGTAGTTGTAAATGAATCCGATGAAAGTAGCTTTGGATTCATCGGAAAGATAAGTGACTAAGATGAGAGTGCTGTGATAGCTTAAAAACCAGCAAAGCCTATCAAAGGATAGAAAAAGCTAGTCCCAAAATAATTGCAATAGAAATTAAAACTGAATTTAGACCATTTGAATGACAAAAACGACAATAGCTACGGTAATGACGATGAAAATACTGAAGACAAAGAAAATAGATTATTCCATGAACATATATTAGCAACACTTCAAATCACCCAAGACCAACTAGATACCCTGCAAGATCAAATACAGAAGGATCCAAATAACTTATCTCTTGAATAGATTAATCTCATTCAATAAATTCACGTACTCTAGCAATAACACGAAAAAGAAATGATGGCTAAGAAACAGAAAAACAATTAAAAAGGGAAATAAAATATAGATGCAAATTCATCTGACAATCCTATGATGTTCTCCGAGAACATCCTACCATCTGAACTCAAGGACCAACTTACTGCAATAACGCATCAATCAATAGATGAATATTTTGGGCAAGACAATAATAAAGATTTTAATTTATCGAATATTGAAATTTAAGGGAATTAACCTAAACAGTTTGCACCTTCTCCAAGCAATGAGTTCAAATAGTACTTCATATCAAAGTGATGATAGAAGATCAATTTTGTAGTAGAATTTCAATTCCATTTTATTATTCTCTCCTTCAATAATAAGTGATTTGATGCTCTTAGAATGTATTTGTTATCTCTAAGTGCGCTTTTTTTCCAAAAAACTTTAAATAAATGGCTGTCAAACATCAGATTATTTGTTTTCAGTTTATTGATAGGAAAAGAGAAAACCTCTCAGTGTACTCAATATCTTTTGCAGCAAAACGCTAAATAAAATAACATCTTCGCTTTGCTGAAACAAATGCACAGGTTTTTGTTGTAATTTTTGAAAGTTGTGATTTCGTTGCTGATGACTAATAAATAATTAGCGAATCTTATCATTTTGAGTTATTGAATACAGTAAATGGAATGCTAGTTGCAAACACACAAAGATGTCTAGTATCTCTTTGAGTTAGCATCAGTCCTTCTGTTCAGTTTGAGTTGTTTGCTGTTTGATTTCTTCAAGGAGTTATTTCTTTAATTTCTGATATTTTTCTTCTCCGTAGCTCGAATACATCATAAATCCAAGAACGAGTAGTGATAGAAGAGCTAGAGCCACCGCCATTAAAATGATCTAAGTTAGGTTAAACTCAGTTGAAGTACTCTATTCAAACAATAACAAATTATTACAAAAATATTGTTTCAGCTGCATTTTATGCTTGTTCTTTGTTTACAGTGAATGGAAAAGCCCAAGAGATATCTCCAAGATAGCGATAAATAAATGAAGATTTTGTGCGCGCCAATTGATAAACATAGAGGAGTGTTCTGCACAGAATTGTAGAAAGAACTATGTAAAGAGGTGCGATAAAGATGAGTGACCAGACGGTGTTAATCACAGTGCCTATGGAAGATGCCATTATCCCAATGAGAGTTTCTTGAGTTAGAATGAGTTTATCAAATGATTTATTTATTACTTCAAGCTCAATTTATTAATCTTTTCAACTAAAATCAGAAGAGGAGGAGGAGTATTGAATCTTAAATAATTTATCCAAAAACTCAGACTTCAAATCTTTAATAAAATCGTTTTGTATCTGATAAATAGTCAATATTAAAGTTGAAAGCTAAAAGAAATAGAGAAAGAATAAAGAGAAATGTTTGTTGAAAATATAGCTAAAGATAGTTCATAAGCAAATGAGTATGATAGATACAGAATGCTAATGTAGAAAGCAATATATTTTTGGCAAGAAAAATAATGAATTTGCTTTGGAGTTAATTTGTTCTCAAATCTACCATTCCTTAAGGCCAGCACTTCTCTTCCATTCGGTGGTGACTTTATCGGTGAGGAAGACAGTAGTCCAAGCGTAGATGAAAGTACGCACGTAGAAGGCGTAGAAACCAACGTAGAAACCAGTCCAACCTTCATGTTGAAGAACCTTCTTGGCAGCATCAGACAATGAAGAATAGACAAGTCTGTTTTTAGCTGGATCGGCATTCTAAGTCATAACACGAGTGCGGAGATTGTCGTAAGGAAGAGTGAAGATTGTACCCCACAATGAAGCCCACAGAAGAGCAACATATTTGTTCCAGGTCATGTCCCCAAATGTAATCCAAAGTTTTTCATTGAGGTAATCGAAGGGACCAGTTAAACTGATGTTGAGGACGACTGCACGCAGAACATTTGAAAAGGCTCCTCTGAACAGAGCTTAGTTTCCGCCTTCTGCTAAGATTTTGTTCAATCCGTCGACAAGACCGCTGTAATTCCATCTCCATTCTTTTGGTTTGCCTCCTTCAGCGATAGTTCGGAGATTAACAAGTTCAGCTGGAGTTGTAAGAAGAGCGGCAAGACCACCACTAAAGGCAGCAATGACTCCCTTTTCTCTATGACTGAGATCATTGTGTGCTTTGACAGGTTTGCTTCTATCGTAAATCACTTTGTAAGTCAAATTTCTGATGAGAAGATAGCTGAGTCTTCCAATAAAATGAGACTCAAAGCCGGTGTAGAATCCTTTGAGACCTTGACCAGTAGCGTGGATTTCACGGAAAACCTTGTTAGGATTGATTCCCATGTAGAGATTCTTTCCACGGAGACCAACACCCTCAGTGCGGACTTGGCTTCTAGTCTTGACGAATTCAAGAGGGTAGGTAATTGCAGTGGAGACTGCATTAGCAGCAAGTGATAAACCAACAACTTGAGTGGTAGATGGTTCCCAATATCTTTTATATGAGTAATTCATTTTTCTTCGCTTCTTTCACCTTTTGGTTGTTCTTCTCTTTTTCCCCTTTTTCAATTCCTTTCAAAATTATTGAGATATTCATTATTCTCCCAATGAATAGCATGTCAATCGATAAATACATTCTCATTTCTTTATTTTATTTTTATTATCCTTTCCCCACATAGACCAAACTCATCTCATAATCGTCTATCATCCTTATCATTAAGTATTTTATTTCTTCCTTGCTTTTTTATTTCCTTTTCTTTTCCTTATTTTTTTTGTTCCTTTATCAAATATTAAATAAAGCTTTTATTCGTTTTATCTTTCATTTTAATTAGTCCATCTGAGGTAACAATGAATCATTTTGGCAAAAAGTGTTCTTATTGACAAATATGTCAAGATTGCTAAAGAAATAGCATAACAAATTTAGAGGCAAAAAATGAAATCTACATAATTAGTTTAAAGTATTTAGCAAGTAACGGCTCTAAGCCGTTCTTTGTTTTTAGATTTGGAAAGTCATTTTATTTCAGTTAGCTCATTCGGAGAGGCTTGAATCTTTTTACACATGTCGAGTAAATTTTTGATGCCAAAGATTACATTTTCATCGTGTTCGACATCGTTCGGGAGATCTTCGACATAATTAAAATCTATGAGCCTGAAGACATAGGATCGAGAGATGTTGTCAACGATAGCGATGATGGAGGTGGATATAAACGATCGAGTATTTTGGGTTTCAAAAAAAGAAAGAAGTTCTTCTATGAAAATTATAAAATCATTGAGCGGTTTCATATTCAGTTCTTGCTTGTTAGAGCTAAATAACTTCTGTGTGTATTCTATTAAGTCTTTTTGCTTGAGAGAAGTTAAAAAACTACCCTTTTTAACGACCTCACAAGGGATGCCAATGTCGTCTTTGATGAATGCACCACTCAATCTAAAACCCAAAGCTGAGGAAGTACTTTTAAGATCCTTTTTTTCAATAACTTTAGTTTTATCTTCTCCATAAGATGCATGGATTGTAGAACGTCCTAGCTTAAAGTCAATTATTGAGCCACTTTCTCTTCCAAATGTAAGGTTTTCTAAGGCAACATATTCTCGGCCATTAATTGTTTCGAATCCCTTAAGCTCTGGAGTGAACCTCTTCAAAAGTTGATTTTCAGCAAAGTGTTTAGATTCAGCGTTATTCAGTTCTTTATAAAACAATAGCTCGTTGATCTTGCAGTGCTTGAAGATAGTTGCTTCTTTTATAATGAAGTTTAGTTCATGACCTGCTGATATTTGAGAAGATCCTCCAACGTTTTGCATCATTTATTTATCATACTCAGTCCCAAAACTATCTAAAGAAGACCAGAATGGCTAATATTGTGTCAGACATTTTCTGACTGCGTTGAAGCCTACTACGTTAGGTTGAGCTGTATCTTTCATTTCTTTTAAATTTTTCTTCAGTTTGGACTTTTCAAGTGGAATCTTTTCGCCAATGAGAGTACGTAAGACGGATTCAGCTGCCCAGCTGATACTTTCTAGATTATAACCTCCTTCTAGGACAGCCATGATATTCTTCCCCCCTGTGACTTCCATTAGTCGGCGAGTTAAATAACTATATTAAAAAGAATGATGTCAACAAAATAATATGAATATCCCAATATTTTACGCATATCCATCATAAGTTAATTTGCATTAACCAAGAGGATCTCCTTCAGCGGAGTCAAATCCAGCAGAAATTATTATGAATTCAGGAGAGAATTCTTTAATAATTGGTAGGGCAACTCTCTCAAAAGCATAAATGTACTCATCAGTTCCAGCAGTAATCGCATTTTCAGAATAACCAACATCCCATGGGATATTCACGCTAAACCCTGTTCCTGCTCCTTTTCCGCAGTTAGTAACTGATCCACTTTTGGGGTAAAATGATCCTGCAAGAGAGAAAAAGATGTATTTATTGAATCAGTAAATTAATGAATCTAATTTCTAATAAAGACAATACCATCATCGTGTCTGTGAAGAGAAACAAGCAAAACAGATGGATCTTCTTCAAAGATATGCTGAGTCCCATCGCCATGATGCACATCCCAATCAAATATGAGCACTTTTTTCACTCCATGATGTTTTTGTAAATATCGAGCTCCAATTGCAACATT
>Ga0302285_10001437_pt1 | contig 13204 bp, 8 predicted proteins | sample III_Fen_E2_2_FD_200455 | JGI IMG/M metagenome (GOLD analysis project Ga0302285, IMG submission 200455) | Peat permafrost microbial communities from Stordalen Mire near Abisko, Sweden - III_Fen_E2_2 | ecosystem: Environmental > Terrestrial > Soil > Wetlands > Permafrost | place: Sweden: Abisko...
CTGCTATTACAAATAATAGTAATCCTACTAATTATATTCCTCCTTATTAACCACATTGTAAGAGTGAACTTGCTAAGCAGTTTAGATAAGAATCTTAGGAAAATAATGCAACAAGAATTGGTGATTTTTACATGGATGCGTTAAAAGGAAGTAATAATTCCTAAATGATATCCAGCCCTTAAAATCAAGGATCAACATCATTTAACTATCAGCCTTCCCTCATTTAAAGCAAAAGTGGATCTTTGATTTATTCTTCAAGGAATCCTAGTTTACAAGGATAAAATAGTTCTAACTTTCCTTTGCAATAAAAAACCTAGAATAGCTAAAAGGAAAGAGAGAGTCAAACAAGCACATAAATTTAAAGCGCTCTTCAGTCAACACAAAACTAACAAAACGCAGAACAGACTGCTCCTAGTCACTCATAATCTATTCAAAGCTTGAAATAGCCTCTAACTGAAAAGAAATTTTAATTTGGTTCTTCTACTAAATCTCCAGTTAACTCAGGTTTATGCTAGTTGAATCAGTTAACTCCTGCTCAGAAAAGCATCACCCATCAAGAGTTTCATTCAATGAATAGTAGTAGCATCCAAGAAAATCGTTCAATAGCAGCTTTTTATTCACAAAGCCCTTCTTATGTCAATTCAGGAAATGAAGAAAACATCAGGGCAACTAATAATCAATGGCATAACCCTAAAAATTCACTTTCAAAAATTGCACACTAGTTTGCTTCTGCAGAGAACACTTAATAGCTACAGTAGTAGTCTTAAGTTTAATATACTTCTCATTAGTATCCCTTATTATAACAAAACAAGAATATTACGAATATTCCAAATGATATGAACAACTTGATCAAGGAGTAATTGATTCAAAAATACCAACAAATAGATCGAAAATAACATGAAATATCTGAGAATTTTCACCCAAATGGAGGATCTTCTAAGATTCCTGCGAACAACTCTTAAGCAATAAAAACTGATTCCAGCTTGCAGGTATTATCTACAGCTCTCACGACGAATTGCAATACCACTATTCCTACAAATTGTAGTCTATCCCTGAAACCTTTTTCGAATCTTGAACGATCTCAAAGTCCAAATTCAAACTAGAATGAGAGAAATAGTAACTATTTTAATAATAAATCAGGCACTCCGAAATCACCTTCTTATTAGCCTGCAAAGATAAACACTCCCTCTGCAAAGTATACCAGTAATCCTATCCATCAAAGCCATCCTTACATAGATCAGTCGATTTCCTTAGTTGAACAAACCAACCTTCTAGATTCACATCCTCTAAACACTACGACTTAAGCCAGTTAGGATATCCTTCTAGCATAAAAATGCTCCAACCATCCTGAAAAAAAGGTAAAAATACATTTATTTTCAAATTATTTCATACATTTAGTCATTTTTATTAAATTTTTATTGTTTTGTAATTAATTTTCATAATTTCCCTCCTCAATCAAAGTGGGGGAAGGAGGGAGATTGCCCATTTCAAATTCAAAAAATATATCTTGAAAATAAAATTAAGCGGACTTTACTTATCTTTCCTCAACTGATGATTTTCTCCCCCCTTTTTTTGAATTAAATTAGGCCAAGTACATTATCTGCGATGGATAAACTAATCAGAACAATAATAATATTTTTGTCTGCTCCAAATGCGCTGTAGAACTATCTAAACATGGATTCAGCACAATAAACATCTCTGACTATTTGAATTAACTGGCAGTGGAGTCTCCATTATAAATTCAAAATAACTTAGCTTAGCATGGATAACAAGCTGAAATTGAAAATGTTTAATAGTCTTCTTAGAATACTTCATAAATTCATTCATCATCCGAAGCAGAGACATAAATTAAATTCAAAGAAATTGAAGCATTCTTGAAGAAATTCAATTCATAAAGTAAAAATAATGTTTTTTTAATTTAATTTCCTCATTCTCTTTAATTAAAATATCATCTATTTTTCTTGATTTTTACCTAACAAACTTACCCATACTTTAAAGGTTCAAAATGGCAAGAGCTCAACCATGCTTTAATAGTAAAAAAGAAAGATGTCAGCAATTTCTACGACAGACAACAATCAAGAATCGAATAACAATATAAAGAATATCTTGAGATTTTAACTCAAATTCGCGATCAACATATTCAAATGCTAACATAAAACAAAGAAAAAACTGATTTAACATATCAACACTGGGAAGAACAATCCAAGGAAAGTTTAACTGAACTATCAAACATCAAAGCAGACATAGAACTGAACGTTGACAATGTTGTGAATTTCATCTAACTGAGTGATTTCAACAAGATAATTGGAGCATATTATGAGCAACTTGATAAGAAAATGTAGTTTTTTTAATCTCTAAGTAATGAGTGTCTTGATTTAATTAAATTCAATAATCAAGGGATATCTCCTATGAATATTGCACCTTAGATAGAATAATCGTTTTCTATGATGAATTTTACAACTACATTAGTTAAAAAGAGAGTATCGGAGTATGTTGCAGCAAAAAAGAAAGGTTAGTTAATCTAGAATAATTCGTTATTAAATATTAGTAACAATAATAGTAGTTTTTAGTCTACTAATGGATCTCGTAGTCTCTCTCCAAATGCCAAATAAGGTATTTCAGCAAAGGTTCCATTAGGAGCATCAAGTGGATCAATATTAAGTGGTGATATTAAGTCGCATAATTTCTACAAAACAACAAGTCCTATGGCACAGTTGTAAAACAACTCTGAGAGGAATAACAATTCTGTTTATCCTCATGAAATCAATGAAAGCTCGAACAATAATTAACTTGATTTGTCTGGGTAGAGCACTCATCTTCTGAGTTCATGCAATTCTCCTATTAAAATCGATCAGACTGCTAAAATCGACTTAACAGACAAATAGGATATTTATGTCAGCTTTGGGAATAATAAAGATCTAATAAAAGCAGCTCAATAAGGGAAGATGCTTTAGATATATCCTTAACAAGCCAGTAATGCTATTACTTAGTCTTTGTTGGTTTCTAAGGATATCAGAGATGTCTAATAGTACTAATTAAGTGGTTCAGGAACAAATAAAAATGAGTAAACTTATTGTATTACTGAAGATGAAAATAACCCAATTTAGCCTAACACACCTGAATTAAAGTAAATTGAAGAAATGACTTCCAAGATAGTAATTATCTCTTAGAATTAATCTAACTCTGCAGCAGTAGAACAATAGAAACCATTTAGGACTCTCTTTGGAGATGAAGATACCAATAACAATGAAAGTAGCTAGATTAATGTACCACCTGAAGGTCAACAAAGAGAAAGTTCTGTATCTCCTTCTCTTATTTTACAGTCTCCACAGATAAATCAACTGCTTTAAGGAACTGATTAGATCGTTTAAAACAGTGGAAACGATAATAAAATCGGAAATAGAGGAAAGTTTAACAGCGGCTATGGATTCAAATAAGGTTCATCCTCTGTGAGCTCAAAATCACCTCGTTATAGCATTGTTGAATGTGAGAATTAAGAAAGATATGATTAAGAAGATCAAGATTAAAGATTGCCAACTCACAAAAGCAACAGCCAACTCGATGAATACTTGAACAATTTCGGTAAAGATAATCTGAAAAACAAAACTCAGGATCATTCTTTTACTTCTGAAGACACGTAATTTATGGATATTCACCAGACTACTACTACTAAGCAGAAAGAATAAATCCATTAAATTATTGGAGTGTAAGATAAAGAGGAAGACATGGATAATCCTTTGTTGTCATCTCCAAATTATAAGTAATGAAGAGGGCATTTCTAAATATGTCTAATCGAAAGAGCAATTGATATTGCTTATAAATTTAAAAATTAGCCAATATGAATCAAGATTAGAATTAAAAGAATGAATAATCTAACTTCTTGTTGCTATTGGACTATTTTAAATGTTTTGTTGATTATATTAAACTATTTTGCTTTTCTAAAAATTAATAAATTATTTGATGATTTGTATTGCAGAATTGTTGAAGAAAACTAAAAATATTTTCTCTAACATTTTAAATCTAAAAAAAATAGCTGGGAAGCAAAAAGCAATCTTTTTTTCTTTTCTCAAAGGAGATCTTCACTGAGAGCAGAATATCCGTCTTTCTTGGGGGCTTGCTTCTATCCAATTAAGATATTATCATTTGCTGAATCATTACTGCTGTTGTGTCCTTGTGTATCGATATCAGTTTTTTAGTCATTTTCCGATTATTCTTATTGTTAGAATCTCTTGAGCTGCAATTCCCTTTATTGCTCAGGTGTGAGAACAGGTGCACCACCAATAGACACACCTTTACCGATGAATTATTTTTAATCGCTTGGCTGATTTTAGGAGGGATTAATAACAATTGTCTGCTGATTTGGTCTTGCTGGTTATCCAGAGGGAGCACCTGCATTTGGACTTGCCCCAATTGTTACACCTCTTCCTTAAAACGAAGAAGTTGTTTAACTTTGTTATTATCCAGCCGAAGCAGCTCCAGTTGACTGAAGGAACGAACCATCTGAGTCAACAAAATCTGATCTCCCTGCAAAGGATCTAAATAAAAACGTATTTTTAAGTGATCCTAGCTTTGCAGGAGAAATCCTGAGAATCATTCCACCGAAGAATTTAACTTCAATAAACCCAAGAAGAATCGCAGCAAGGAAATCAAACCTAAGTTATCCACTAATCAGTGTAAAGAAAAGTACAATCGCAAATGGCTAGTATTTATTTTTTAAGGTAACTGGGAAACACAGGAAGTTAGAAGATGAATCTGGATCGGAGAATGACCTTAGACTTATGAATAGAATCACAGAGTTAAAAAGACCAAATGACTAGAATTTTAATCCCATTGAGAAGAGTAAATCGCATGTGAAGATGATTGCTATGAAAAGAACCTACATCAGGAAATTTTTCAAAAGAAAATCTAAAAAGAATAAAATCGATCCAAGTTATCTTTCCAGCATCAAAGCTGCTTGACTCAGAGATAAAAGACCAAAGATCAAGCTCATGATATCGTTAGCATACTGAGCGAAGAATAATCTCCAGATTTAGTATTTCATTATCAAAGCAGGTGAATCGACTAAATACCCTCCGATTCCGAGACCAAACAGATCCAATATCGTCAAGATTGATGTCATGACAAAAATGCTCTTGAAAAATAGAAATCAAAGAAGATTAAAGAAATGAGAAAAAAAAATTTAAAATTATTCCAACAAATTGTTAAAAGCAGGGAATTGAACAATCTTCTAATAAATCATAAGTTATTTACCTTTGTAGCTACAGGGACACCTGCCCACCATCTTACAAGATCATCAGTGCAGCTGCCTGTTCCACCTTATTATCCGCTATTCATTGAACTGGAATTAATTTTTAGTTTTTTGTTTTCTTTGAATAAATAATAAAATTTCAATCACCCTTTTGTCTCTCCCGCATCTATTTTTCTTCTGTTCTGCGCTATTTAAATCTAAAGTTAAAAGTTGTTTTAATACAATACTGCTGCAAGGTAATTTAAAAATTGATTAACAATAATTTTCTTGTTTTTTCTTCAGTCTAATAAGTTGTACTAGGGGGGATGGGGAGGAATGGGGGCAATTTTTGAGTCTTTTCTAAAAATCATAACCAAATTGACAAGAATCTACTAATTTCAAGACTATTCATTTTCCAGGCATAATTCATTGAAAATTCCTTTGTTTTTATTAACTTTTTAACAAGTTTTTGTAAATTAAATTATTCGCAACAATAAATCATCATAAAGCTATTCTCCCCAGGGCTAACAGGAGAGACAAATCCTCAAAAAAGATACTATTCTATTTATTATTCTTTTGTTAATTTAGGAGGATACAACCTCGAGAAAGGCCAACACAAACCACTAATAGATTCTAAAAAACATACAGCATTCCATAGCCAATGTCGTAACAAAGATAACTGAGTGGTTCATCGTATTCCCAAGTCGGATTGTTTGAATCCAGTTGGTCAATGAAAACTGAAAGCAATGCAGGAAAAATAACTTCCATAGATCAGAATCACAAAAATGTCTATGTAGGCTACCAAAGTGGCAACATCGAAGTCTATCAAATCGACGCAAATGGGTTTAGGCTTGCACTGCTAAAAAGTCAGCAGCAAGCTAAAAATAGAAGATTCTTCTCAAGAAACTCCATCGATGTTCTCAGAGAATTCAACGGATACCTTCTTGTTATCAGTGAAGGATTCTTGATTTGCTTAGATGGTGAGTCTCTTGAGAGTGTTGATACAATAATCGAAAAAGTCTGCATTGCAATAGCCATCAATGAGTCCATTTAAAATCGTCTTCTCGCATTGACTAAAAAGAAAGAAGTGTTAATTTATGATTTTGAGCATTCTCCATTTGGATTCAGGCAATTCGAAAGAAAATTCAATCTGTTAGATGTTCCTCTGCAAATTGCATTTTTTGGTGACAAAATCATTTACACGAATCCGAAGAAAGAATACGGGTACTTGGAAATAGTTTCAAACACAGAATCATGCACACTCAAGGATCTTCCAAAGTGCCAATAGACGCCTGTTTTCAAGATCATGAATGAAGAGGAAATGTTCGTTTTGACATCAAATAATTTAGGCATTTTTCTCACTGTAAGCTAAACTATTTGCTAGCAATATCCATTTGTTTCTAACTTTCTTCTTTCTCAACCTAGCTTGAAGGTTATCCGAAGTAGAAGAATACTTTGCAGCTAGAGCAATCCAAGAATGTGATGACAATCCACATTATTGAGTAATCAATGATCGTGTTTTATGAAGGAACTCAAATCGACATATTTAACAATACCGAAAAAGAATGCACTTTAATCTAACAAATGGATATGAGCAAAATGATCGAAGACAAACAAGTCAAGTACGTGACTCCTTTTTAGAATTAATCTGTGCTGTACTTTAGCACTTCCACTGAGTTAAGAAACTTCTATCCTGTGCCTTTCGATGAATAAATTTCAAAACTTTTGGCGAAATGTGAAATTGGATAAACAATTAGGATATTTGATTAGCATTATCCAAGAACTCATCCAAATAGGCAACGACTTCTTGAGGAATTAAACATCGATTCAAGTTGGGCTCTGCTTATGTATGCTAAATTTGATGAAGCCTACTAGATCATCGAAGACAATTACAGGTAAGAATGCATAATCCAAAACACTTAAGGCAATAAATAATATTGAATTTACTTTAATTGTTTGTTTAGATATGATATCCGTCAATACTTCGACAGTTTCTCAAACGAAGAAGACATAGGAGTTACAATAGCCAGGATAAAGAAGAATTTAACTGCTCCAAAAGGGGAAAAGACCTAAACAAGCAAAGGGATAAGCTAAGCTGCGTAGGAAGTGAAAGTCAGGGAAAGTGAATTTCGGATGAAAATTCTACAATTCTTAATTAAACTGTGCTAAAAAAACAGAGATCATTACATGAAATTCGTGAATGTGTCAAGTTAAGTTTTCGATTTTTTCAACTCAAATCAATCAAGCAAACTTTACACTGCGAGCACCAGAGAGAGACATGGAGGAAAATCAATTACAATGGAAGAAGAACATCGCATATTCATGGAAGCACAAGCAAATCAAGATAGAACTAATGTCGTTGAGTATTTCCCTAAAAAAGCAGTTACACCTAATATGCCTGAAAATAGACAACCTAAAGACGGTAGAGAAAGCTATGGGTTAAGCAATAATGATGATAATAACGATGAAGATGAAAATCAAAGCAGATCAAATACTAATAAGACACTCGAATCCAACGTGACTGCTAAAGAAATGTTAGAATCAATTGATTTTTTCATGCTAAAATATCTTATCATGCAAGATAACAGCGAAAAGGAATTAATCTAAGTACTCAGCAACACTGCTACGCATTGCCCTAATAAATACGATGAATTACTTTAACTGTTATAAGCTAAAACTAAAGGAGAGAAATTTAACGAAGTACTTTCACTTTTCTATGAACATTTCAGCAATCACACACAAGCGTTACTTTTATGGCAGGAAATCATCCATGAATAACCTTAAAACGTCGCTTCAGTTGAGATAGCATGTGAGAATATCTCCAGAATCCTCTGCATTGTCCCCCGAGATAAATTAATTAACGATTTCCTTCCTGAAGTAGCTCGCTCGAGTTTTAGAAATAAAGTTACAAAGGTATTTGCTGTGCTGAATCCGTCTAAATTCCCACCAGCACGTATAAGATTACTGATTTAAGAAATCCCCAGTCTAAATCAAAAAGACAAGGACAATCTTATCGGGAATTATTATGAATAAATCGTGATGAATTTCGAGTATTAGGACACAAATATCCATAATTCCTTAGCTGATTACTACTTAAAATATCTATTTTCTGTGATTCCTAAGTCAACTCCGAGTGATTAGTTTAAGAAATCACTTAAATCCTCACTTGAGAAGAATAGCAGCAAGAATTCCAGCAACCTCAAATCGAGTTCCCTTCTATCAAGTGGTTCAAACACTCCAAGTAATAAAACTGCAATTGCATCGTAGAGTGTGATTTAATACAGTGCTAGTGGTGATTTCGTGATTAACTAAGAAACAATTGAAAAATACAAGGCATTCGATAGTTTTATTAGGAATCAGAAGATGCTGTATGATGCTTAGTTTGTTCTTAAAATGATTGTAGATTCGTTTCTGCAAGAATAAATAATTTTTCTTTTGTGCAATAAACTCGATCGACAAGAAAAAGCACTTAGAATTCTGATAGACTAAGGAGATGATAAGGCTGCACTAGCAGAATGTAGCAAAGATTAAGCTAAACTTCTTCCGATACTTTTTAAGATTTATCTTCAAAAATACAATGTTGCGTTAGGTAAAAATACAGCAGGCAGCAATGAAAATAACATGAATAGCATATTTGACGATAATCCAAATGTTCGAAACACCTTCAATAACAACACAAGCACAATCATGGGTATGTTTGGAAATGAATCTTCTGCTGTGATTGCTTCAAGCAGTGAACTGAAGTAAAAACTCGATAACATTCTCTTGCAATACAGTTATTGCTAAGATGTGAATCCTATTGAAATCCTTAAACTTATTCCAGATGATTGGGTGCTGGAATTCCACGATAATTCTATTTACCCTAATAAAATTGAAAGAAATTTTAGCAGTGGAGTGGAGGACAATAAACTAAAGGAAGATGATAATTCTGCGTTATTTGAATTTCTAACATAAGCTCTTTCTGAAACTCTCTACACGTAAAGGCAGATGCGATGTACGAGCTTTTCATCTGAGACAGAGTTATTGGAAGAGAATATAAAATTGATCCATCTCAAACGAGCATATGTGACATAGTATTCCGATCGAAAATGTGCAGCTTGCAACAAGCTTATAATTAACAACACAATATTTGTGGTTTTCCCAAATGGCGTTGTTGCGCATTAAAGCTGTGTTGGAAAGAATCTTTCGATTTGTCCAGAAACTGGATAAGATTTCTTAAAAACAATGAATTTTTGAGATAAATGTAGAGGAGAATAAGAAGAATGCTAGCAAATAATGTGCATTTATTTGTTTTTTTGTGAATTGTATTAAGATATCCTTATTGGTTTAAGCTAAAGATATTTCTAAAATAATATTTTTTCTAACAAACTGCTCATAAAATATACTTGGGAACAGCTTATCATAATTATTGTGATATTTGAATGAAATATTCAATCAATTTTCTTCTGATGGTTTTTCAGTCTTACTGGCAGGTGCAGATGATTTCCCTTCAGCATGAGCTTGCTAGGCTAACTTAAGGGCATTTGCTTTTTGCTCTTTGTAGTCGACTTTCCCAGTGAGAAGATCTTCGTAGTAAGTTGCTAACTTCTGTTCAAGCACTTCGAATAGCTTTTCACGTGGGCAGACTTCTTCAGTTTTTTCGTAAGTGCACTAACAAACAAAAAATAACATTAAAGAGTGTCAGAAAAAATACATAGGAATCAGAGGAAAAAAAGATAAATTTACTTTGATCTTAACAAATCCTCCCTTGATTTCCTCTTCACCAAGCCAGATCATGAAAGGAATTTCATTTTCTAGAGCGTACTCCATTTGCTTTTGTGGTTTAGGTTTCTCTGAGTAAATAATCTCAACTTTGAGATTTCGTTTCCACATCTCACTGGAGAGCTTCAATTTCTCCTTGCATAAGCCAGCTCCAATTGTGCAGACTAATACTTCCGTTTCAGTTGCTCTGAAGGTAAGATTCTTTTTGTATTGTTCCTCAAGAATGTTGAACACACGCTCGATACCAACAGAACCACCAACAGATGGGATTTACTTCGATGAAAACATTCCAACGAGTCCATCATAACGACCACCTCCACCGATGGATCCAATGTTGGCACCTTAAAGAACAGCTTCGTAGATCATACCTGTGTAGTAGTCTAACCCTCTAGCTAAGGAAAGATCAAAGGAGATGTTTTTCAAGCAATCTAAAGCCTCAAGATACTCAAAGAGTAGTCCCATTTCGACCATTCCTTGTCTTCCAGATTCAGATGCATCGAAAATCTTTGCAGTTTTGATTTTCTCGAGCATTTCTAATGGGTTGCCTTTGTAAGTCACAAACTCTCCTAGCTTATCAACGATTTCTAAACTTAACCCTTTATCTTCAATGAGCTCTCTTTTGACATCCTCCCATGTTTCCTTTAGATTATCATAATAGATTCCGGTTAGACAATTCAAAAAGATAATTTTATCTTTAAAATTCATTTTTTTACTTTATCAAGTTTATCAATTGACGAGCAGATAGTCTTGAATTTGGATTTAGGTGCACCTGCGATCTCAATCATTGCATCGAGGATCTTACGAGAATTAACCTTGATTGTAAACGGAGAACCAAGCTACAGAGCTTCAAGAATATCGTTAACAACTTTGATGATTTCAGCATCAGGAATCATAGGATCGTATGTTCCAGCGATATCAATATCACATTAATAGAATTCTCTGTATCTTCCCAGTGTCATGTTAGGCTAGTCACGTCTGTAAACCTAACATTTTAAAGGAATTATTTTATAATGTTTTAGAATGTAAATTATGTTAATTGATTTTTACCTTTGCAATATGGAATCTCTTAAAATTAGTTAGCTATTTGGTAGCAAGATACCTAGCAAAAGGAACTGTCAGATCATATCTGAGAGATAGCAATTCACCACCTTAATCATCTAAGTCGTAAATCAGCTTAGAATCATTTCCATATTTTCCAGTAAGAGTCTCCTTGAGCTCAAAAACTGGTGTGTCGATTTCAACAGCACCATGTTGTAGCAAAATCCCTTAGATAATCTTGAATGCCTTTCTTTTAATAGCCATTTAGAGAGGATTAAAGTCTCTAGTTCCTTTTGCAATTTTTGGTTTTCTTCTTTCCTCATGGACAACTAACTCTTCAATTTTATTTAGCAGCTCAATGTTACCAAGTGAAAAATAAGCTTCACTGACATTTTTTGCTGTTTCTTCGTTCTAAAAGTCATGCTCTTCAGTCACTGCTTTGAAGACAAAATCAGTGCCTTGACCTAGTTGCAATAATTTAACCTCTTTTTTGGCTTTTTTATCAGTTTCCTTTTCATTATTTTTGACTTTCTTATTTGCACTGAGTTACTTATTCAGCTTATCAAGAATATGCAAAGACGCTGCACATTCCGCTTAAACAGCACCTACGAGATTATTTAGTTATTTCTCAAATCCCAATAGCAAACTGATGTTATCTCCAAACTTCTCTGCGTTGCCTTCATTTAGTTTATCATAACTTAAATTAGCTCCTTATCCATGGACGTTAACTAACAGTTCCTGCACTTTTCCGGAGATTCCTTTGCCGATTTCTTCGAAAGTCTAAAATCTTCTGAGAGTATTTATCGTCTACAAATGGATCGATCCAAGCAATGTTAGTAAAAGACTGTTCAATCCAATGTATGCTTGAGATTCTGATTCCACTGCGAGTTCGTCCACCATATAGTCGACAAGCAAAGCCAATCCGTTTTTGGATTACCCAGCGATTTCCACCCATTAGATAACATCACTGCTAGCTTTTTTCTTGGAGAGTCTGCTTGCAAAGAGTAAATTTTAAACTTCCGTAGCTAAGAATGAAATATTCCTGCAAAGACTACGTTTTTCAGAGTAAGCAATCAAGAACTATTCTGTGTTGATATATCCACTTTCGCAGAACAGCGCATAACCAAGTTAACTGAGTTTAAGTGCGTTTTTAGTGTTCAAGATGTTCAAAAGAGTTAGAGATCCAGTGTATGCATTCTCTACATTTCGTCTAATGGCTTCAACTTCTGTTTTCGTTAGCTAAATTGGTTCAATTTAGACTTACTTGAGTCTTTCAGCTACTCCACATTCTCCATAGAACACAGATAAGATCTAATATGGGTTAGACACAAGTGCAGAAGGTCTAATAAACCCATTGAAGATTGCTAACAAAAAATCGATTGTAGCTTTTTTGATAGATTTTCTCTCCTTGATCAACTAAAGTGACAAGATAAACAGAAAACCTCTGATGAATACACTCTCCTTATCAACTTTAAAAGATAGGATTTAAGGGGAAAGCCTATCAGTTAATCCTTCTACGTAGGTGATGATCTCTTAGAGAGTCAAACAAGGTTCTTTTGTTTCATGTGCAAAATCCTTATCGAGGAGGGCTTCAAGCTAGATAGCTTCTTTCTCGAAAACTACTTCTTGAATTTCAGTACGGTTGAGATTTCTGAGTCCAATAATCTTGACCATTTTTTCGGTTGTGCCTTGCTGTGCTGATGCGGTAAACTTATGCTTTCTTTTGGTTATGAAAATAATTAAATAAAAATAGATATTTTTAATTCCCTTGGGGGTGATATTTTTACCCATGAGAAACGAACGCACTTTCTTTATTACATTTCTAGATGCTTTAGAACTTAAATCTATGCGATTTATGAAGTGCCTTTGAAAATGATAGACATATAAATGTATGGGTTTCTAAATCTAATGTTTTTTTGTTATCAATATTAAAACTAGAATTATTAATTCATCCCTGTCTTGAAATACATCTTTCTGTCTCTTTTACAACTTCGAATGGGAAAAAATATCTTTATGAACTTTAGTAGGATCGTGAAAAGTGACCTTCATATTATATCGTATTTTGTTTTTGATACTGAAAAAAATGAATATTACGTACTTAGCGACAATATATCATTATTATTTTTAATAATCAAAGCAATTTTTAAAGAATCTAGCAACTATCAAATAATTATTAAT
>Ga0302285_10001439_pt1 | contig 13189 bp, 8 predicted proteins | sample III_Fen_E2_2_FD_200455 | JGI IMG/M metagenome (GOLD analysis project Ga0302285, IMG submission 200455) | Peat permafrost microbial communities from Stordalen Mire near Abisko, Sweden - III_Fen_E2_2 | ecosystem: Environmental > Terrestrial > Soil > Wetlands > Permafrost | place: Sweden: Abisko...
CCCAAGCATATCAAACAAAAACATAAAAAACTAAATGATTTAAATAAATTTTGATGATTATTTTAATCCGAAAAATATCTGATAACAAAAAACAACCCAAAGTATCCTTCTAATTAATTAACCAGAGACACCCATATTAGCCTTCTACATTTGTACCATGAACTACTAACACATCTGTCACGTTATGCAAGAGGAATGCGTTGAATAAATCAAAGGTTTGGCATATTCTGATCAAGAAATATTTGAGGAAAAGTTAAAATATGTTGAGTCCTCATCAAATATGCCAAGTTAAATTGATAACAACAATGGTTGCAATAGTGGAATAAACACAATTATCAATGAGGATAAAGAAGAAATGCAGACAAACAATCCTGCGAGTTAACCGTTAGAACTGAAAGATTCAAATTTAGATGGTGGTGTAAGCACTGCGAAGAATGAAGACAATGAAATTAAAGATGTCAAGATTCCAAATAAAAGAAGAAGTACTTCTTCTAATAGCATTACCCTTTGAATGTTAATATTAATTGTTATTCTAATTGAAAGTTCTGATAGAAACACTTTAAAAATATCATTTTTAGGAGAAAGAAAAAGGAAAGATGAGTCTCAGGAGGGGGAAAAAAGGGGAAAAAAAAGATAATTTCCTCGGGATTATTACTAGCACGATATTTGACATAAATGAGATGATCAGTCTGCTTGATGTCCAAAGAAGAAGAATTTGCGATGTCATCAATGTTTTTGAAGGTACTTGTTAATTAAAAACAGAGGGAGATAGGTTTGAATGGCAAAAGAAATATTAACAATTTAGATGATAAATAGCTTTAAGCAAGTATGCATGATATTCTGCCTTGATTAGAATTAAGATTTTTCCAATAGAATCCACAAACATCCAACCAATCAATCAGCTAAGATGTAGATTCTGATTAATCATATACTTTGTGTTTTTTTGGATGAATTCAGGAATTGGGTACATCGAGAAGATCCACAAAAATAAAATTAAATGGGTAGGTGGCACTGAAGATCCTGAGCTTCATCACGAAATTACCACTATGCAAAAGGAGCTCAATGAGCTAGAAATCCATGAAAAAACAATGGACTGCTGGATTAGGTAAACAAACAATGATTTAAAGGGATTTATTAGAGGAATACTAACTACTACATTTTGTTAAATCCTAGAACAAATTAAAATTAATTAATATTCTAACTAACTTATTTGGCATTAGATACCTTCATGAGGAGCTGAAAAACGCATTCAATTAACAAGCTGATTCCCAGAAATATGCTTATCTCACACATGAAGATTTCAAGAATCTCTGCAAGAATACTTCCACTGAATCGGGAGAGACGATGTTCATTATTACAGCTCCTAAAGGAACCACTGTGGAAGCACCACTGCTGGAATCCGAAATTTAATATGAATACCCTTATCAATTGTATCTCAACAGTAAAAATGGAGAAATGGAGGTGTTTTTGTGTTCAGATGAAACTGAACAATAAGAAGTCAAAGAGACGTAGCAATCATAGTCTTAAATGAAAATTCCGCAAATTGAATTGAAACCTAAACCTAAAAATGTTGTGAAATCAACTAACTCGAACAGTAATACCAATAACGAGATTCCAAATGAAGGAGAAGAAGAAGATACTAATATGAATAATAATGCTGCATCGATTATCACCAAACCAAACAGCGAGAAGCCGAATTCTGTAGGTTCAGGGAAAAAAATAAAATAAGAAGAATTAGAAATGGAGCAGCCCAAGAAAAAGAATGCTCGCTAAGTGTAAAAGAAGTCCAAAGTCTGAAAAATTATCTGATATTATTTTATTTTTTTGTATTTGTAATCTATTTATTCTGGGGGCAGAGAGCAACCCATTATAGATGTTTATTCCTTTAATTAAAGCCTATTTTCAATTTAGATTTATCATAGCTGTCAGTTCTCTCTTTCTCTCTCGGTATTTCCCTTCCTGCTCTAAAATAAAAAGAACCTTGGAGCTATTTGTCCAGAATCAGAATGGGGAATACTTTTGTTTTTAGAATAGTTCTTTTATTTAGGATTTAGTTTGTGATAACAATTAAAGTAGAGAGTGAAATATAATACAATATAAATACGTTTTTTTTTAAGTTATTACTGCTGATTTTATTAGTCCCAAACTAACTGTTAGGTATCTATGAACATAGATCAAGAGTAGGACGGGATTAGACTTGTGTGCATGTTAACAATTCTTTAGATTAATGAGTATGTTCATTTTTTTTTCATTATTCTGTGATTTCTTAAGAATAAGACGGAAAAGGACTAACTTCGAACATTTCTATGTTATGCTAAGATAACCTCTAAGGGCTGCTTGATCTTGAAGCAGATTTCATTCCAGCTTTTGATTTAAGCGTTGTCCTGCGTTGCAGCGAAGAATTCATACTCGCAAGTGATCTTTCAATAATTCTAGACTACTCTTACATTCTACCTACACATTCAAATATCCTGTCTGATTCTAGATAATTCGCGACTATCATAAGCGAAGTGCAATAATATCCTATTTTGGTTGATTACGTGCTCTTCGATAGAAACGACGAAATTATCTTCATATGCGAGTTTAAATCGCTGACACCACTTTTAACAACAATGTACACTAAGATATTCATCAAATCATCGCTAGCGATTAGATTCTACCCATCGAATTCGTTCAAATATTATTAGTAAAACTCCTCAATGCAGATAGGGATTAACTCGAAACACTATGCGATTAGCTTCATTTTATGAATGGGGCTATTGTAAAATTGCAGATTACGTAGCTTTATTATGGCTTTTTCATATGGTAAAAGTGGAGTATCTTCAATTTCCTTTAATTTTTAGAAATGCATTTCGTCTTCATTATTTTCAGTTTATTTTGTCTCTTCTTCTGTATCGCAGCACTTCATTTTAAGGAGCTATTAGTTGTCTTTATTGTTACGTGCTTATTACTTCTTAGCTTGCTTTTCAACTTGCCATATGTAAGTCTTTCTATTCAAGCAGAATCGAGGATGTATTTCCAAATGTTGAGGTTCGATTTCTTGCAATTCGTGGAGCTTATTCTTTAAAGAAGTTGAGTTCTCAGCTAGAGATATGTCTATCAAATGGAAGCATGTCTTGTAGACTTCATCATCGGCAAAGAGAATATTTATGAGGAAGTTCCAGAGATTTTCTTTATTTACGAGCTAAGAATACTGTTTCTGTGGGAGGATATTGTCAAGATCGTAAAAGAAAATGACACAATAAAGTATAAAATGTAAAAACTACTGCATTTCAGCGATCATGTCTTCAACTACAGTCTTGATCTCACCTTGATTGAGTTTCTTTTTGGGTTAGCTGAGACCATTGAGATCTTTTTACTTTGTACGTTGTTTGTCGCTTTATTTTAAATTATCTTCATTTTTTATTACACCTAAATCACTTTTTCTTAGCCTTGTGGGTTCAACTAATTCTTTGGATTCACTGCTCTTCAAATTTATCAAAGATTTCACTGCTAGTTTCTCTGCACTGCCTTGATCAAGTAAGCAACTATATGTCTTCGAAAAATGCTACTTAAACAGCTTAATAATTGCACGAAGAGGGTTCACTTTCCTGTCTAATTGTCTCTCGAGAAAAATATAAATTCTTTTGTAGAAATTCACCATTTTCAACGCATCAGAGAAGCTGTCTGCTTCATTGGAGTCTTATTATCGTTAAGAACCGCCACTGCAACTTGGGGTATTTGCAGCTGTGTCCGCTTAAGGACTTGATGTTGTCACTGGGCTACCAAGAAGGATTGTGTGGTTATTCATTGCTTGTGGTTTTTTAGTTTTCCTAGCGAGATGCATCTCCTCATTGCACTAAGAATAGCATAACACAGGTGCCTCTTAATCTGCGAGGACTGTGCAAACTTCACTTCTCAAGAAATTTGTGTCTATTTTAGTACCTTGAACATTCTCATGAAGTTCCTCCTCAAAAACAGGAATTCTCTCGATGAGGGTTTTCAAGTTATTTTGATTACTGTTGCGAATTAAGCCTGACTCTTTCATTTAGAATTGATTCTTCGGGGCATCTTTCTTTGCTTAACCAGATTTAGAACTCGTTCGATATTGTAGGAAAGAGTCTTCTAAACTATCTAGATTCTAGCTGTTCCCGAAAAGTGATGTTCCAGTTCGCTGCTATCGAAAGTTTGTTTTGAGCATGGTCTCTTGATTTTTACTTCTTTCATCAAACAATTCTTCGTATGTTTCAACAGGTACATCAACTAAGTAGTCCATCTCAGTCATGCTCTCTAACATAATTGAAATCAAATGATATTTAAATCAACAAAAATTATTCACAAAATAATATCTTTTCATACCTATTGTGTAAATGAGTGACATCAATGCGCTGCGCTGAAACTCTCTTACTTTAGGATCTTTCTTCATCTCCTCCAAAAGACGTAATGTATCATCTAACCAGCAATATGATTTAGCTTTTTTTATAAGCTCACACTCCTCTTCGGCGTACTCGTACCAATTAAACTAAATCTTTAAAAAAATAGTAACTTGATTATTTTTGTTGCTTGGAAGGCATATTTTAATAGTTTAGCAGTTGAAAAATACACTAAAAAAGGACTCAAAAAGTTATCTCATTTAGTTAAACTAAGAGTTGAAATGAAATGTTCTTACTTCATGTGTTCCTTCCTCTGCTTTTTTGATGTTGTAAGCGAGGTAAGAGTTTGAATTGTAATTCGAAATGGTGTAGTTGTTTTCAATTGTCGTCTTTATGTCCTTGTTGATGGTCTCCAAACGAGATTTAATACGATTAGAGAGTCTTTAGTTCTTTTTGATCTAACTTTCACCTTTGTTTGGGTTTCCTCCTCCTTAGTTACTTGGTTTCTGTCCCATTTTTAGGTTTTTTTTCTAATATTATTTTGTGATTTCTCCCTTAGTTTATTTTCGTTGAAAATCGTCATTGGAAAAAGAAAGATCCAATCATCTCCCCCAGCCTTCAAATTGATTACGTAGTCTAGCTGTTCACCACAATCCACTTAATTATAAAAGAGAGAGTTATCGTAATTTCCCCCAAATAATTTCTAACAATTTCAACTACTATGAAGCTTTATTAATTAGTGTTTGAAAAATACTTCTGAAATAACAATAATATTCTTCGTTCTATTTGTATTTTATTCTTTACTTTTCAATAAATTTCTTAAATTTTTGGGGAAAACAAACAATTATATCTTCATAAGTAAGCATATCCCATACGAATCTAATACAAATCAACTTTCTATTTTCTTGACTTCAGCAGTAGGATCAACAAGAGGGACTTCAATCAAATCAATCTGTGTTCCGAAAAGAGGATGAGCAGGGTCTTCGAATTTAACGCTAGCTAGATTATTGATTCCCTTATAAGCCTAAGTTTTGCCTTGAGTAATTGGGTTAGTTGTGATTGTATATGAGTCAACGTAACCTAGTTTAGTAACTCTGAATCCATTTTTGTTAATGGCAGGATAAAACCCTTGATTTTAATAATCTGGATCAACAGCAGTGTAGTGGTTCATAAGAATTGTGCCGCGAGGGACAGTCTTGTGGAGAGTATCACCTAAAACTTCATTGTGATATTTAGTGATGACTTTAAACATTTCTGGAAGAGGGAAGTTCTCTTCTCTTTATTTTTGGTAATCTACTAGATCAACACCAACTTGGCATCCAACAATTTTTCCATCGCAGATCAGCACAGATGATGTCTAAGTAGCTATGGAGGGTCTCACTCTCCAACGAAGGAACTCAGCTAGATCCTCATAAGTTGAAGTGAACTTTTTCCAAAGAGGATTGGTGTGGCTGAAGGATTTATAGAGGAGTTTGCAGGTTTCTTCGAGTTGGTCTTCACGAAGAATTTCGAAGGTATAGTCTGTGCGTCTTTCTTTCTTGATTTCCATTTTAGAGTATGTAAAACTGAGTGTTTTCTTTTTGTCAGATATTAATAATTAAATAATTGGAAAGATATGAATTAATTTGTAATTTAGTTGGATTCCAAAGACTATTTAAAGTCAGCGAAAATCTAAGAAAATCTTCAAAATTATGAAAATGCTGAATTAAGCTATTCGATTCAGCATTAAAATTTTTTCTTAGATGCTCTTCATGATGATTAAGACTAGTTAAGCACCATTTAAGTAAAAATACAAGAGAGAAAGGAACCAGATGCCTAGAATCATTTGTCAAAAAAACTTGTTTTCAGATTCTCGAGGAATTAGGCTTACTCAAAAAAGAAAATCCAAAGATCAGATCAAGTATCTTTAGCTTAAAATATCCATAATGATCTCAAGGTCACTATTTATTGATAATTTGATTAAACTAAGAAAAATATCTAAATTTTTTGTAATGAATACCACATGAAACAGAAAGATACTCAAGAACTGCAAAGAACTAAATAAAGCAATAAGCAAATCTACCATCTTGAAGAATTTAAGAGAAAAGAGGCATATTCTGTTGGTAAATGCTCAAATAAAGATATTTTACAAAAATGAATGAAATTTATAATTTGGATATGAACAAAAAGAAGATTTGAGTTAGTTTTTTGGGGGAAATCAAATGAAACACAGGATTCTATCAGTTAATTAGTGATCAAAGAAGAAGATATCACGATATCTAAATTAATTAATTCCTTTTTTTCAGATATCTATTATTAACAATATGAAAAATGATTAATAAGAGTAATAGAGCTCGCAGATCAACTGCGTTTAATAAAAATAGAAATTGTTACAACAATATAAAAATAGATAAATATGTCTCTTTGTTTTTTTCTTTGTTTCAAAGCTTGGGTGTAGTATCTTCCTTGTGTGCGACAATTTCGATGAGTTGCATTTCTGTGCCGTAGAGAGGGTGAGATGGTTCAGTAAACTTCACTGAGCGAGTCTCTGTAGTACCATCGTTCTCTTAGACCTTTCCTACGATGAGAGGGTTAGTGGTGATAGCGTAGGCAACTTCGTAACCTTCTCCAATGATTCTAGCTGCTTGTCTGTTGAGAGCTCCGTAGAATCCATTTCCATTGTAGTCTTCGTGCACGGCCTAGTAGGAGAACACACAGATTTTACTTCTCTCAATAGGACGATTGATAACACCCTTGAAAAGATCAGTATGAGCCTTGCCAATGACTTTGAAAATTTCTGGTAAAGCATCTCCCTTGGTTTTAGGGTTAATGAAGTCAACATAATCGATAATGATCTAGACAGCTACGATTTTATTGTCACAAATGAGAACTGAAGAAACTTAACTTTGGACAGTGACTGCAACACGTTCTCTGATGATTGGGAGTACTTCGCTTTTGACGACCTTGAAGCATTTCCAGACAGGGTTGTATTTAGTGAATTGACTGTAGATGAGTTCAGTGACTTCGTCAACATGTTCATCAGCCATAACTTCGATGGTAAAGTCTTCTCTTTGTTTTCTCTCAGCCATTTGTCGTTCTTTAGTTTGTTGTTTACTAGTTTGTTATATTTCCTGATGGATTGGTAATTTTTTTGTTATTATATTATATTTTCGCAGAACATATTGCCTTGAATTTAAGCCAAGCAAGAAGGTCTAAAGTTACATGAAGCTGAAAATCTGGAAGACTCTCAAAAGGCTTGAGTGATTTACTCCCACCCTTTGTTTCCAATTACTCTGATCACAAAATTAAAATTTCTTTTCACTCTAGTTTTCTTCTCAAAATCCCAAGCGAAAAAAAATGATATTTGCCACAAATACTGACTGAAAGCTTCCAAGTTTCTCTTAATAAATATAAAAACATGTTCTACTTTGAATTTGCGATTCACCTATATCGTAATTTCAAGCAAAAAAGTAATATTCTAGCAGTCTAAAATATTTGCAGAATCACATGGAAAGTTACTTCAGAACCACAATTAAATTTGGGCAAAATATAATTCTTTTATATCCCAAAAATTAATGCGTAATGTGAGAATCTTAACTATCCTCCCTACGAATAAAGAAAGAGAGAGCGCCCACCTTTTGGCCTACTCGACATTTTAGTATTTTTGTCTGTTAGAATCATTGTATTGGATATATGAATCTCCAAGAATTTTATGAAGGATCTCACAAAAATCAAACTAGTTAACTATTTATTCTTTAAAGAAAACCATTCATTAGACAAAAACACGCACACATCTTAAAAAATTTAAAAATGGAAAAAAAACCCCCTTTTTTTAACACAAAAAGTTTCTTTTCTTAATTTGAAGAATTTATCAACATTTCTTTTGAAAGAATAGTATCAACAGAACAATGTTTTATCTTTTAGAGTGGCATATTTATCAAGGAGCTATGCCTACTTTAATGGTAGAAAACCTAAAAGCAATAGAGTTTATTTCTTTTATACAATACTTTGACTCTTAATTCGCAAGCCAAAATCATCTTGATTTCACCAGCAGACATACAACTTTGATTATTAAAAACTAAATAGCTTCGTTCCCACAAACACAAAGCAAGGTTTTGGTTTCTTTAATGTAATTTCCAATCTACAAGAGCAATATGATTCTCTTCTCAAAATTTCTTTGAGGGATTACCAAATTATTTATTTGTCCTTCTTAATTTAGATTACATACACGAATTAATGTTGTCTATTAAAACTTCAAGACAATAGGGGGTTACTAAACAGTTTGAAATTTGTGTTAACTCAACATTTTCAGCAAATATTTTTATTTTTTGTTGCTTAATCGATTTCAGCGAAAATTGAATTATTAAGAAATTGACTGTTTTTCTTTGAAAAGTAATTTTCTTTTTCTGTCTCTTGTGAAAAATATTAAAAAATAATAGGGTTGAGTTGGTGTTCATTGTATTTGCATTCTCTGGAATATGCTTAGCTAACACAACTATCTAATTCACCACAGCAGTTAAATGAATTAGAGAGTTCGTTGATTTTTAAAAAAGAGTAATTCAAAACACAACTCAAAATTACACAAACAAATAATTGATTTTGCAAACGTATTGTTTCACAAAAGAGTGCCATCAAAAAATTAATGCAGAATGATGAAGCATCAATGCCATCTGCTATCCCTTTGCAGATGATTTATTTAAGCATCGATGAGTGCTAATTTGGAGAAGATGAAGCAGTCACTAGCAGATTTGAATGCAAAATATCTACATAAGGTCTCCCATCTGTAGTGATAAATTCCTCAGCGCCATCAGTTGAGATCCCTGTGTTTTCACTCTAGGAATAGTTAACTCTGTTGTTTTTTGACTCTGCATCTCAGCCAGCTTTGTTCTTTGGCAGTGTCTCATTTTCTTTCGAGTTACTTGCTCAGCATAGTGTTCTCAAAAGATGGTAAGAAATTTTAAACTTTTTGCTTTTCTTGTTGTGATAAAAGATAAACATGAAAATACTTTGTTGTTCGTTCTTTTTAAAGGATAACTCTCTTCGACCCTGAAGATGACAAATATGATGGAGATTTCTATTCAGATGATGTTGAATTCCCTAGAGTTCTCCTGTCCTTTTAAATGTCACCATTAGAGCACAGCTAATAAGATTCTGTAGAATTTTCTTTGAAAAATCACTTACATAACGGATAAACAGATGATAAATGGGAACAACAACAACAACAACAACAGCAATAGTAACTATTTCCAAATACCTTAGCTCCTTCTGTACAGCAATGGTAAAACCCTGAGAGTTAGTGGATGAACCATAATCTTAGCAATAGTGCAATTCGAGGAGTTGAGATAGCCTTAACGAATCCTGATTTCTTGTAAGCCTAATAAAAACAGCTGTTTCTTCTTTCACAGTAGCAGGAAAAATATCAGTTTTAGTAATAGTAATAGCAAGCCTAGCTTGAACATTTAAATAAGCAGGAATTGTAGCAACAATAACATTTATAGTAGCTTTAGCAAGGATAAGCATGGACAGAGGAGAGCTTGTAGAATTTTGAAGATTAGAGAAATCTCTAGGAAGAATAGTAGTTTAATGGATCGGGATAAAAGAATAGATACTCGTAGTAGTAATAGCAGTAATAACTCTATAATCCAAGTTTTCAAATGAGGACTCATCTCAATGATAATCATATTCAGCAGAGTTAAGAAACTTAACAAATTCAAGAGAATGGAGGGATACCTATTATCCAAGATCAGCATATTTTTATTGCAGATCGCAATTCTTAACTATAGCTTATTCTTGGTTCTGACAGTGAAAACCAACTCAGCAGTCCTCCTGAAGAACTCAACTCCATGCGCACTGAGGATGAAACTCTCAGGACAAGTGAGCAATCCCAAACGAGATAACTCACAGAAACTGAATCTCATCAAGAACAATCATACCGAAACTTCGAAATGAGCAGTGCCTAAAGGAGATTTGAAGAAATAGCAGCACTTGAAAAAGACATTTTCAGCTTAAAGGCAGTTCTCGCTGCAAGAGAGACAAATCTACGAGTTGCAGATCACAAGGCGTAGCACTCTGAAGCAAGAGAAATACAACTGAAGAGTTAATTGTAGATGCTAAGTTTGTTAGTGGAAGACTTAAAAACGAGAAATTAATGTTTAGAAAGTGATTTTACAAGGGTGTCTAATTAATTGCTGACAAGGAGAAATAAAGAATGCAGCTAAACGAATGAAGAAAGAATTTAATTTGATGAAGAAGTGAAGGATCTGCAAGGGTAGATTGAGCTAAGAATGGAAAGAGAAAGTGAATTAGAAGAAAGAATAAGAGAACTTGAAATGAAATTGGACGAACGAGAGAAGATTATAGCTGGATTTGAGAAGGAAAAGGAAGAAAAAGGAGAGAAAGGACTTAGGGAAATAGCTGAAGAAATGAGGTCGAAATTAGCATCAAAGACAGAGGAACATATGGTTGTTGTAGAGGAGTTGAATAACTTGAAATAACAAGCAGATGCGTTCAGAGAATCATCGAGTAAGACAGTGGAATATTTGAATTAAGTGCTAGGTTAGAAACAATTAGAAATTGAATCATTGCATGTGTAGGTTGATTCAGCTCCTTAGTAGTTGCCTCATTTACTTTAGAAGTTACAAGAAGCATCGCTTAGAGAAGTAGCACTACAAGAACAACTAAATTAGCTTAAATAATAGAAAAAGAGATTAGAAGAATCACAGAATTATTCAGTTTCATAGCAAGTAGTAGATAAAGATAATTAAGAATAAATAATTGAAGAAACTGTTCGATAAAGAGTAGAGTTAATTGTTTCGGAAAGGTTATAGGCTCTTGAAAGTTAACGAAATGCAGATAAAGAGGAAGAGTAAGTGAGGGTTTGTAGTTTAATGGAAGAGACAAGAAGGAAAATTGAAAAGGAAGTTAGATTATGCGTTGAGTAAGAAAGCAAGATTATTTAAACAAATATTGAATAAGAGGTAGAAGCTCTTAGGAATGATAGGCTTGTATTAAAGGAGTAGCAAATATAGCTAGATAATGAAAAAAATAAAATTGAAGATGATAGGGCGTCTGTTGAGAATGATAGAAGTAAATTATTTGATGAAAAATTAGAATTTGATTCTAAGAAATAGTTGTTTCAAGAGGAAATATTGAAGTTAAATGAATCGAAGAGAAAGTTAGAAGAGGATCAAATACAGTTAGAATAAGAAGTTAAATAGTTATAGGAGGATAGTAAGCAGATTAAAGTAGATTAGGAGTAGTTGTAAGAAGATATAAGGAAAATAAATTAGTTGAATTAGGAATTAGAAAGGGATTAAAATAGCGTTTTTAATGATAAGTAGCACATTGAGAAGGAGATAGTGAAGATTCAAGAATAGAAATTGAGTGTTTAGTGTTAATTTGAGGAATTAGAAACATAAATGAGCGTGATTGAATAGTTGAAATTAGAGATTGGTGTTGAAAAATAAGAATTAGTTGATGAGAGAAATATGCTAATCGAAGAAAAAAATAGATTAAATGAGGTTTAACAATAGGTATTAGAAGATTAAATGGAGTTGAGAGCTCAAGAAACTAGAAGAGAAGAGGAAAGAAAGTAGGCTAAAACTGAAAGAGATTAAATTAGGGAGGAGTAATTAGAAGAGTTTTCTATTACGTTGAAAGATAAAGATGAAGAAATAAGTCATTTAAAAGCTGCTTTAATAGAGCTTTAAGATCATTTGACATCTGAAAACTAGCAAATTATTGAAGAACGATAAGAACTTGTAAATCAGTTAAAATAAGCTGAGTTAACAATCAATGAGAATCTACTAAAAATTAAAGAAGTCACTGAGTAATTGAAGATAGCTGAGAGTTAAAGAGAAGAATCTGAGAGGAGATTATTAGAAGAATAAACAAAAAGTGGAGAGAATTTGCAAAAGAAATAGCTTTAAGATAAAGAAATTGAGCAAAAAATACATTTAGAGTTTGAGATTAAGAAAACGAAACTGGCTGATGAAGTAAACAGCCTTTAAATGAAGTTATTTGAGTGTGAGAAATAACTAACTCATGCAAGATTAGAGGTTGAAAAGAAGGATAACATGTTACTTGAGAACATGTCATAAATTGATATGCTAAATGAATAATTGATTCTCAATGAGATTTCGAGAAAAGATACCAAGAATAGCTAGAAAGAACTCGAAAGCAGCTAGACTTTGAATAAAGTATTTGAGAGTTAGATTCAAGTATTGAATGATGCTTTGAGTTTGTGTCAAGCGAGATTGAATGACATTTAGTCGCAGTTTCATATCCACACGAATAAGACGGCACTTGAGATTTAGAATAAAAATAAAATAATTGATGAGTATTAGAAATTACTTTAACGAAAGGAATAAGAGATTGAGGAAAAGGCAGAGAGTGGAATTCAGTAGGAGTAATAATGGCTTCAAAGAGAAGAAGAATATATTGAGAAAATCACTTAACTCACTGAGTAAACAGCAGTTCTCTAAGAAAATAAAGAAAAACTCACTGCGGAGTTATTAGAATTAGAAAAATAATTCTTAGGGTTATCGGAAGAATTGATTTTAAAGGTGCAAGAGTTAAATGGGAAATCGTAAGAATATAATGAAGTTTTAGAGGAACTTAGGAGGAAAGAAGTAGAAGGGAAGGTAAGTGCTGAGAGGATGGTATCATAGGATAGAGATTATGATGAAAAAATGGCAGAATTAAAGATAATTGCGAAAAGAGAATGTGAAGAAATAATTAGGAAAAATGAAGAATTGCTGATACGAGAGGAGGAATTGAAGGAACTGATTGAGCTTAAAAATGGGGTTATTATCGAAATAGAATAGCATAATAGTATCTTATCAAGCTAGATTTAAGAT
>Ga0302285_10001441_pt1 | contig 13181 bp, 8 predicted proteins | sample III_Fen_E2_2_FD_200455 | JGI IMG/M metagenome (GOLD analysis project Ga0302285, IMG submission 200455) | Peat permafrost microbial communities from Stordalen Mire near Abisko, Sweden - III_Fen_E2_2 | ecosystem: Environmental > Terrestrial > Soil > Wetlands > Permafrost | place: Sweden: Abisko...
ATTACTTGAGTGATTCTACTCGATGACCTTCTAAGAATCAGATAATTTAGATTTCAGATCGTTATTGTCACTCAAAGCTTCTTTTAGCTTCAAATCACTAGTATCTCTCTCACGCTGCACTAATCAAATTATTATACAAAAAATCATTATTACCTTATGAAATTACAATAGTTTCTCGCAAACAGCAGAATAGAAATTAATAAATAGTACATTCATTGATTTGCTTGTTCGATGAATCAACAGTCTGTTATAAATGTTAGATATTCTACTCTTGCTACAAAATCATAGTGTCCTTCAGCTTAAGTTTTTTCTTTTTCTTATCTAAACCATCTCGCAGTTTATCAATTACATCATTTCCCTTCTCAATTTCTTCCCTGCATAAATCCAATTTCTTCTCTAATTTCCCTATGGCTTCATTCTTTTCAGCTATCTCACGCTCAAGTAATCGCTAAAAAATTTCAAAAAAGATTATTAGGAAAAGAATCGTAATCTTGTGTATCTTTCTTGTTGAAATAATTTTCGTGTTTCTAAATTTCCTCAAGCTTATTTTGCATTCACATTACTTTTTGTTCTTCAGCGCTAGATGCTAATATCTTTGAACTACTTATCAAGGATTCTTTATCGCCAAGTGATCTTTCAATAGATTCCAGCTTGAATGTCAACTCAGTGATTTTTTTCTCCTGCGCAAATCGTACACTATCTAAATTTTTATTGTCACATTGAATTTTCTGTAGTTCCTGATTTGCAGCCGTGATTTCTCTGTCGGATATTTTACTTTTAGTCGTTATCTCTCGTAGTTGAGAGTCCAATGTCATTTTGGATTCACTCAATTCACTATTATTTTATCTAAACTGCTCATTTTACTCTGTGAGTTACTTAATCTACATCTCATACTTTTCACAACTTGTCTGCTAGTTTTATTCCAATTATCTACGTAATTCACTTTCTTTCTATAAAGACTCTTCCTTTTGTAAATGCATCTTCTTTTGATGATCAAAAGTCAATTATTCTAATGAATTTTCCCTTTCTTGCTAGATTTTCTCCAATTAACTTTTCAAATCTTCATTCTTAGCTTATTCCTCAGCTAACGATTCCTCCAATCGAGAATTGCTGATTCTTAAATCCTCATTGGATATTTTCTCTTTCGTCAATTTAGCAGCTAAGTATCCTTTTAAGATATCATCTGTTGCTGCTCTGAACTTCAATGACAGGTGCACAAGAATTTTAAAATGATTCTATTCTGTTACTCGAAACCATGCCTCCGAACCCTTCACTTCAAATAAGCATCCAAATCTACAAACCAAATCTAAATTATTCCTAATCCTGTCATTTTTTAAAATATCTAAACCCTCTCTCTCTCTTTCTTCATAAAGTTTGAAGTTCTTACTAAATTTTATCTTCTTTGCTGCCGTTTAACGCTAATTCAAGTAGTTCAGTTAATTTAGAAGGAAATCCACCAAAATCAACTAACAGATGCTACTCGCTTTTGACTTGAAGGAAATCTGTCTCGCTCAATTATAATAAATACAAGAACTATCTAGTCATGCAAAAACAAAAAACAACCATAAATCAATTCTCTGGTTCTGCTAGTTTATCCAAAAGAAGTGATCCAAATAATTATTTACTGGTTTCCCTCATCGGTAAGTTCAAGCTGTAGTATCTGCCCATGCGAGTTATTCCCTGGACATAATGCTATCTTCAATGTCAGATAAGTTTCTTAATCTTCTCTGTCTTGAGTCTTCAGTTTCATTGGGATTTGATTTTCATAAATCTCTTTCGCTTGTAAAAATCCTGGAAATGTACCAAAAAAATGATGAATACAATATTGTTCGACATTGCTAACAGATAAGCGAATTAAGGATAGGATATGCTTTGTAAAACTAAAACAAGCCAAGATTGTTCTAAAGATTGCTCTAAAAGTTTATGATCTTAAACATATTTCTTTATCTTTTTGAATTTACCATCTCCGCTTTGAAGATGAGGCAGATTAAGTGTCTGAACAAGACCACTTTGATTCATAGATTTATCATATTTCTGTTTTTGGGAGCTCTAAAATTCATTATTGTTGCTATTATTTTATGATAGATTCGACTGCCTAAGAGGAGTCTACAATTCTTTGTTTTATCTCTACGAATGTTGCGAATTATTGTTCGATCGCTGTGACATTGTCTCACTCATCAAATCCACTTTGCTATTTCACTTGAGATATCCAAAAAAGACTTAGAGCAGCTGGTTTTTAATTTGAATATTTTTTGTTTTATTGAAATTATTCAATGCAAATCTTAGAAATCTAGATTTCCTCAACAGCTCAACTTAACTCATTCTAGGTTTAAATTTTTACATTCTAAACTGTTTAAACCTAATTTCTTTGTAGATTTTATTACATAGAATTCAATTAATGTAATGAATGGCCTAAAAGATAACTTATCACAACAACACTACAAAAATATCCCTTAATTCACTACAATTTTGCTAACTAAATTTGAAATTCAGAAGTAACAAAAAGATATGCATTGAAAACCGATCAATATTAAAGACACTAAGCTGAAAAAAGAGTCACCTTTGAGGATCCTAAATTAAACATGAAAATCTACCAATCACATTATCTAATTACCTATTTTAGATAAATTAAATGAACAATCACATATTTAAAATGATCAACTCGGCTGGCTTGGTATGGATCTCAACAATTAGATCATACATTTTCAATTACAAACACTTAGATCAAATATTTACATTTTAATTATTCAAAAATCTTTCCCAATTTTAAGAGGATTATTGACGCCCTCCCCCCAAGAAGGGTTATGATCATTTATTAGCAAACAACCAATTCTTCACTAATTTTAATATGATATGATATTATTAAGTGAGTCTTTATTATTATAATTATTATTTTTCTTCTTTCGATTGCCTATTCAGAAAAACCAAAATCGAAATGAAACAGCAGGAACAACAACACAAACGGAATTTAGAAATACTTCTGATAAGGCCAGTCTCCGGTAAGAGGCCTTCAAGTTTCAGACCAGGAAAACATCATATCGGATATGATTTCAAGAATGGAGTGTATCTCGGAGGAGTAGCTGATAGCAAGCGCAATGGGCTAGGAGTAGTGATATTCGATGATGGAAATGTTTTGGTTTGTGAGTGGTAAAAGGACTAAGTGAAAGGAGGGAGAAGAATGCTATTGCTAATCCCTGGAAATGGAATCTTCGTCTGCAGCTTTTATAAATCCTCAGGAGAAGAAGGAACAGAATCAGAGCAGAGGATACAGATAGAACTATCTCTTCGCATGTCTGAAGAAATCAATGAGAGTTCCTTACAATAACTCGCAAGTGTTGTGAAAAACTCTGATGGTTGGAGTCAAATTGTTCAAGTCATCCATAAAAAGATTGAGATAGGATACAGAAATTAGACTCTTAACTAATTAGATGGATTTGGCGCAATTTGGGACATCACCACTCAATCAATTCTCAAGTGGGGTCAATTCCAAAATGGAAAACTCAATGGTTTTGGTAGGAACATAATCATTAGCAGTAACGCATCAGAATCATACACTTTAGATGGATTTTTTGTGAATGAAAAGCTGCATGGAGAATCAAACTGTTGCTTATGCTAGCAGACTGTGTAAAAGCAATCGTTTATCATCGGAAGCTTTTCAGAAGGTACATGTATTGCATAAACCTAGCTAGAGATAGGATATCCGTTTGAATTTCTTAAGAAATCAAGACAGAAATTTCATAAAGCTTAAGTTGGTTATTTCCATACAGAGTTATTGATTGAATAATTCATCGACACCAAACAGCTGATTAGGGTAGTGCAATCTACAGCAGAACAAAGAATCGAAGAATTTAACAAAAAGTTTGATAATCCATCTAATCTTTAGAATGAGACATAAATGAGATTTTTATAATTTGGAAATGAGATAAACACTGAAACCTAAGAAGAACTACCTGAATTTGTACTGGATGCTGATGGTAGTCTTTTGAAAAGACTTTCCATTAAGAATAGCAGAACTAAGAGGCCATCAAGTGTCTCCAATGCAAATTGTAGTAGGAATTATTCCACTGAGAACTGGATTGCTGGAGATAGCTTAGGTATGAGGAATTACAGGAATAGTTAGAATGCATTCACAGGGATGATGATTCAATAAGTATCAGGAAACAGAGATTTAATGGAAACTAAGAACTTTAGTGGGTAATCTTTTGTTAGATCACCGAATCTCTGTCGAAGGAGAATCGCTTCAGTTTTTTAAAATAATCTGGAGCATTAAGCAGTCACAGAACCAGAAGGAAACCAATGTTTCAGGCCGAGGAACCACAGTGTTACTGTTCAAAAAACAAAAAGGAATTCTATGATACAGCCTAAAAACTACACATTACATGGCGATACTGATGCTGCTGAAGCTGAGAATTCTAATTATTTAAATGCTACTTCTTCATCATTCCAAGTAAGTAACGGCATTAGTCGATCTAATTTTTCTGTTAGTATTCCTTAAAAACAAAATCTAGACCAGCAACAACCATAATATAATCGATTGTCATCACCTCCTTCTCTCCCCTTGAATGTACCAGAGTTCCTAAGCTCGTTAAGTTTCTAAGAACGACTGATTCTGCAACATAAAACTACTCGTCATGGATCAGTTTCCAGAAATCATTAGATAATTCGTTAAAGTTAAAATGGTAGAGATCTAGGGAACATAACCTATAATTAGAAGACATCATAGTAATAGTCTCAGCCAATGAGATTATTGTAGGAATTAGGAGTACCTTTGTCAACGAAAAACAAACAAACGGAAGAATTCATTAGGTTAAAGAAATCATATGAGATCAATACCTCGGATAATGTACCAGAGAAGCCATTAGTACCCAACGAGCAAGTAAAAGAAGGAAGACAGATAGGATAATTTCAAGACGTAGAGGTAGAATAAGTAAATAGTACAAAGAATTCCAACTTTACTCTTTTGAAATACAATAAATAATTGTTGAGTTAAGACAATAACAACAGCAGCAACATATGTAAAAACAATAGATATTTTAAAGTCTCCGCATATGAAAAGCCTGATAAATCCTCAGAAGTTTTGAAGATTCTACTTGAAACGAGTAACAAGAAGTAGCAACTAAAGAACAATAATTATTTACATCCTTAACCAGAGATTGTAACAAAAAACCAGTTTGATCAGTTCACTTTACAACAATAGTCAAAGTAAATATGCAATACCAATAATATTTCCAGTTCTGCAATTCCAGCAGATTCTTCACAGCAATAAAGAAAGAAATCAATTGTCAGATTTAACTTTGGGAGTACGAACAATGGATGTAGTACATCTTCGAATACTTCTACTACTCCTTCTTAGCATGTGTTTAGGAGAGATAAGACACCTGAAAGATCATCCCTCAAACTCAACACTAACAGTGCTAATCTCAGTTCTTATTAGATATCGTTAACCGCTGAATGATGAATTAAGAATCATAAATAAAATAAACAATAATAGAAATATCCTTTTGATCAATTTAATAATTTGATGCTTATTTTTTTAAATTAATACATATCCTCAAATTAATTTTCGTTTTCAGATAAATAAAATTTCAACACCCAATTTAATCTTATTGACTTACACAAGCTGTGGATGATGTTTAAGAATAGCCCGGTGAAGAATCATCTATTTCAAATAAGTAACTGAGAATTGAATTGAAAAAAAGAAATCATAAAAAAAATAAAAAATCATAAAAAAAAAGGAAAGTATTAAAAAAAAATGTCTAACAAGAATACCATTTGTGATCAAATATTTCATGAAATACAAATGGAGACTCAACAAAACTAAGAATCTATTGTTGAAAAAATTTCAATAAGAGCATAAAATTTATCAAAACTGATGGAAAAACTTCAATAAACACCTAATTAATTAATAGATTAAATCCAATTTGATATTGGCTGTGATAGCATTGATAACAATGGTACAAAATATTTAGGAGAAGGCATTTCAAAGTGTGTTACTCTCACTTCTTTACATCTAGATCTCTACAGTAATAGTATTGGTGATAGTGGTGCAAATAATTTAGGAGAAGGCATTTCAAAGAGTGTTGCTCTCACTTCTTTACATCTAGAACTCGGTCGTAATAATATTAGTGAGAATGGTGCAAAGTATTTAGGAGAAGGCATTTCAAAGTGTGTTGCTCTCACCTCTTTAAATCTAAATCTCTATGGTAACAGTATTAGTGAGAATGGTGCATAGTATTTAGGAGAAGGAATTGCAAAGAGTGTTACTCTCACTTCTTTAAATCTAGAACTCGGTCGTAATAATATTAGTGAGAATGGTGCAAAGTATTTAGGAGAAGGAATATAAAAGTGTGTTACTCTCTCTTCTTTAAAGCTAGATCTCACTGAAAATAGAATTGGGGACAATGGTCATAGAATATTAGAATAATTAGTTATCAAAGCAAAAAGATTGATCAGATATACAATATTTCATGTGAAGTTTAATGATGAATATTATTGAAAAAATTAAATAAGGATTGTCAAAATGTTTAACTCACTTCTCTAAAACTAAATTAATAATAATAATAATTATTTCCCTTTTGTATTCAAATTCAGTGGCTATTAATCAATCTTCTCTGCTTGTTTTTGAACTCTAAGGCTTTTTTTAATTTAAGGAATAAATCCCACATAAAATAATGAAAAAGTGTTATCTTTCTCCTCCTCTTCTTCTTTTATAAACTTGATTTGAATAATTATCAGTGTTTCAAAGCAATTTGCTGTTAATGATGTAGTAATATGTAATATATTTTTATTAATACTTTTAGATAAATGTTGTTATCTATCTCTTTCTCTGTATTTTTGTTTGTTCTTCAGCTGGCTTGACTGCATATGTTATACTTGAGATTGTACCATTAGTAGAAATGTGATTCTTCTTCTGCCTCAGGAGTACAGGCTTGAACGCAAGGCTAGAATGTTTCAGGAAGAGTCGCGTCAAGGTTAGCTGATTCTTAGGTGAAAGTAAAGAAGTCAATGCAGACTTACTCATCAAGGAGCAGACAATTTGTAGTGTCAACTAAAGCAAAGTAGCATTCCTAGTGATGTTTATTAGACACATCGCTGCAAGCGATTGGGACTTTATTGTTAACGCAAGTGTTCCATCCTCTCACAGTTGTCAAGTTCGAAGTAGACGAAGATGATGATAAAGACAAATTTTATGGGTTCTTTGAAAATGACGAGGAGTTAGCTACTATGATTGTGCCAGCCATTAGGAGAGTTAACCCCAAAAGAGTTAGAGCTAATGAGCTTTTCATTATTTTTTAAGTATCTTCGAAATTAATATTTTTCGTGAATAATTTTTGTTTTAATTTTCAATTTTTATTTTCTTGTTTTCCTCTGTTGAAGACCAAATTCATTTATTACGGCTTTATTCAATGGAGTTCTAAAGCTATAGTACTTGCTTCTCGGGTGTCCTTCCTTTTCCCTAAGATACTGGAACCAACAAAGATAATAAATATTATTATTTCTTTCACTCATAATATCAAACATATTCTGGCAATTTCTTCTTTCAAGAAATTTGTTAAAAAGAATATCAAAAAGATGATATAAATTTATAAATTTATTAGCTTAATGTTATAATGCCGTATGCTTTTCTAATTTTCCTTACAAACAATTCATGAAGCCTTCTTTGAAATATCAAGCATTTGTAAATATAAATCAAAACGCAAGGAGAATTACATATTTTTATTTCTTTGAAGACACATTTAGGTTTGAATGTGAAGGGATGTTCTTATGAAGTACGAGCTAAGTCTGGGCGGAGCTATTTTGAGTATCTATGTAATGATACCACCAATTTATATTAAAAAGAATGATTTTGATTTCCGCGCACAAACCATATTAAATTTGAAAAAAAACGAAGATTATCTGCTTAATTTGAGATGAAATCTAAAATCAACCATGCTATCGAAGCTGAAACTGGCTCAGAAGATGCAAACTCTGAAAGAATCCGCAAAATGGAATTAATTCTATCAAAAGCAATGGAATATGCTGATAAACTTATTCACCATCGATCACAAGCCAAGTACAAATGAACAAATATGCCTTCTAAAATTGAAATACATATGCGATGTTTGGTAATATTGTTTAAATGTTATTTTATTTTGTTTGTTAAACAGGAAAGATCACGATTCTCAATCTCAAAGCAAAATCTAATCGAAGAGGAAGCATAACTATGCATGTAAAGAAGCTCTAGCAAAGGAGGAACGAGCAATATTGAGGAAATCTACTGGTACGGAGAATGAAGCAACATATTTGACAGTACAACCTAGTCTGCTTCGATTTGGTGTGCTGAAAAACTACCAGATGAACGGATTGAATTGGATGATCTAATTGTATGAATTGGGGATGAATGGAATATTAGCTGACGATATGGGACTTGGCAAGACCATCTAGACAATTGCTTAGATTGCATTTCTCAAATAGTACAAGCACATCACAGGGAAATTTTTAATAATTGCACCACTCGTCACGCTGAACAACTGGAAAAAAGAATTCACTCGATGGTTGCCTTGCTGCAAAGCTGTCATACTGTATGCGAGAGAAGTAAATTTTATGCTAAATAAAAATCATATTTTAAGGCTGCATTTCAGCTTATTTCTCTTATTTCTGAAGAAATTCTGATTGTTTGTTATCTACAAAATAAAAGGAAGAGAGACAACAGACGATAAGTCAAGAAATTGTCACCGGAAAGTTCGATGTTATCATAACCTCCTATGAAGGTGTGAAAAAGAGCTAAACACAGCTGCAGAAGTAAATGAAAAAACAAGAAAGAAATAAAATTAGTTATCCTCATTTCGTTTGTTTTTTATATATATTTTAGAATCAATTGGGAGTACATGATTGTCGATGAGGCTCACAAGTTGAAGAACGAATCTTCTCAGCTGAGTTTGCTGCTAAAATAATTCAAAACAAAGAATAGATTGCTCTTGACGGGTACACCATTGCAAAACAGCATTAAAGAGCTCATAACTCTGCTTAACTTCGTTATGCCTTAGCTATTTAATGACACAGAGATATTCGATGGCTTGTAAAATATGAATTGTCATTTTGGTACACTTTTTTGATTGTTTGTGTTGGATATTTTTCTGCAGAATTTAGAAGACTGCTGAGAAAAATTAGAAAAGCAATTCAAAATAAGCAAAACATGATGATGAAGAAAAAGAAGAGCAAGATTAAGACTCAGATGGCGAGTAGGCAGATGAAGACACTGATGTAGAGGAAAAAATCAAAATCGTTAGTAAACTGCATTAAATCATCAAGCCGTTCATGCTACGAAGAACCAAAGAAGATTCTTTAAAAGATCTCCCACCTAAGCGAGAGATTCACTTATTTGTTGGTTTAAGTGAGCTACAATTGAAGATGTACAAGAACATTCTTTTAAATAAATCCATTGACACTGTTTATCGAGGTGAACGAATGAAAAACTACAATAACATGCTCATGCAGCTCAGAAAAGTATGCGCGCATCCATATTTATTCGATGGTGTGGAAGATAGAGATCTACCGGAATATGGTGATCATCTTGTGTTGAATTGCGGGAAAATGGTGGTTCTAGATAAATTACTTTAAAAACTAGCATCAGAGAAGAAAAGCCATCATTAAGTACTTGTTTTCTCGTAGTTTACTGGGGTATTAGGTAAAATATTATTATTAAGTTATTTGTTATTACTTTTTGTCTTATTATCGTTGTTTTTGATAAGATATCCTGGAGGATTACATTCAAGGAAATAAATGGGATTATTGTCGAATTGATGGTGACACTGATGTACAAGTTAGGGAAAATATGATGAATGAATTTTAAGAAGAAAATTCCAAGAAATTTATCTTTTTACTATCAACTCGAGCGGGTGGTTTAGGCATAAATCTAACGAATGCAAACTTTGTAGTGATTTATGACAGTGATTTCAACCCATAAATTGACTTGCAAGCAATGGATAGAGCGTACAGAATAGGGTAAACTAGAGAAGTCAAGGTTATTAGGCTTATAACGGAATACACTGTGGAAGCAAAGATCATCGAAAGGCAGACAATTAAGCTGAAACTAGATTAGATCATTGTGTAAACTGCTCGAGCTGGAGTCTAAACTAATTTCTAGTTAGATTAGCATTCTACTCGTACTATTACATAATTTGGAGCGGATTAGATCTTCAAGGCAAAAGGATCTACAATATCAGATGAAGGTACCAATAAATAAGGATTGGCAGTGCATCATTTTGGTTCATGATTTCTTTTTTAATCTTGTGAATTGTTAGATATTGAGTTGCTACTCAAAAAAGGAGAAAAATAGAGAGACGAATAGAACAAAGAAATCGATGAGATGCTCAAAGAAAAGGCTAAGGGTCTGTTTGATATCGAAATAAAGCAAATTAATTGCAAGGAATTCTTCGGAGAGGATATGCGAATGGAAGATGAGATTGCTCTAAAGTAGGCAGCTCTGCAGAATGAACTTGATAATAAAAAAAGAGTCTATGAAGAGTAATATAAGAAGTCAAGAACTATTAAAGTCAAGGAGATTAGGATCCCTGAACATCATTTGTATCTGAATAGACAACGCTTAGAAGAGATCATGCAGAAGGTAATAAAAAATATTGATTTTTGAAGAAGATATTTTTGAGAATATATGATCAAAATTATGAAGAAAAATGAGAAGCAGAGTGATTAAAATGATGTTTTATTTGATTTAGGAAGAGGAATATCTCGCTAAAGGAGGTTTATTGTTGAAGATGGGATTGTACAGTGAAGATTATATTGAAAAAATGGCAGAAAACAATGGTTTAACTGATGAGGAAGTGAAAGAAAAAGAAGAACTGATTTCGAAGGGATTTCCGTACTGGGATTCAACTGACTACAAGCAATTCTTAGCTGCAACTTACAAGCACGGGAAGGATAATATCAAGGCAATAGCTAAAGCAGTGGATAAACCATTTGAAGAAGTGAAAAATTATCATGAAACATTCTGGAAAAATGGACCGTATATCATAAGTAATTTCAAGTACATCCAAAATAAAGCAGAAGAGCAAGAAAGGATGGCGGCAGTTGCTTAGGATTTTGCTGAATTAGTAAGAGATTTTTCATAATAAATCGGAATTATATTTACATCATAAATACAATAATTAAATGGAAATCTTGATATGATTTTTTGTTGTTGAATATAGGCTAAGTTAAAGATGGAAGACAGCAATGGGAAAAGAGAGAGCATTCAATTTAATCCTAAAATCTACAAAAAGTATTCTTCGAATAATATCAATAATTTACTAGAAAGAGATCGGATATTGTTAATGGCTGCAATGAAGCACGGCTACTGGAAACTGGATTATGTAATGTTCGAGATTTAGAACAGTCCGCTTTGCTCACTCGATGAGACATTCCGAATGATGCGGACGATAGATCTTAGAGTGAGATTTAGACAGTTGTTGACTATCTTAAAAGCTGAGAAGGAATAAGGATTTCTTGGAATAAAACAAAAAGAAGCTGAGGCTGCTGCTTTGAAAAAGTAACTCGAAGAAGCTGAGAGACTCAAAGAAATCGAAGCAGAGAAGTAGCGTGCCCTTGGAAAAGCTTAGAAGGCGAAAGATAAAAGAGCGACTAGGAACTCAAATGAAAAGAAAGAATAAAATAATGAACCAGAGGTGCTTAAAAATCTTTTGTTAGAAGATGCAAATGATAAAAAGTAGAATAAGAAGAAAATTAGTGATACTACAAAGGAATAGAAGATGGCTAATAATCAACTTGCACTCAAAAAAAGTGATGATAGCATTCCTGAGAAAAATAAAAGGGCAAAATCTAATAATAAAAAGAAAGAAGAAGATGTCAAGAATGATAAAGGCAATAAAATTAAAATGCCTTCGGATGTGAAGGATCTCAAGCCAACAGAAACTAAGATCAAGAAAGATAATTCTGGAACTAAGAAACAATAAGAAGTAGTTATTAAAGAAAATGTCATTGAAAATAAGGCTCCAGGTAATTAGAGAAAAGGATAGGATAAATAAAGAAATAGTATTGATAAATATCTCAAAAAAGCATGAGAGGTGGTGATGATGTTGCGGCTGTTGTCTTTGGAAGATAATTGAAGGATTTAGAGTAGAGTGCTTTAAGCTTTTGTTGTGTGAGATTTAAGCAAAAAATAGAAGAGTTTGAGATATTATTTGTGTTTTTTAAGATTTGTAATATCTGTCTATTAAGAATGGGTAGTCTGTGCAGTCTGTAAGAGTAAGAATCTGCAAATGGGAAGGGAAAAAATAAAAAGATTTTTGAGAGAAGATGATAATGAGACTGCATGAAATTGAATGGATCAGTTGATCGTTTGAATACATGAAATTAAATTTGAATTTGTCATTCTTAGTTGTGAGAACATTTCACTGGGGGAGATTGATTGAAAGAGAGAGAGAGTGAGTTAGTCGCTTGTTGAATACAAATCAAAATAAAGACATAGGTTTTTTACAAGCTGAAAACAAGAGGAACAACAACACAACAATAGCAGCATAAGCAAAGCAGCATAACTGCAAGGGAATTCTTTACGTCCATATTCAATCTCTAGTGAAATAGAATTAGAGAATGAACAGCGAGAATTATGGAGATCGATTTGGTATCACAGCAACTTGCTATGAACTCTATGAGACATTTCAAATCGAAATTTAGGATTTAAAGAAGCACATTAGTTCAGAGGAAATAACAAAATATTTGACCGCAAACGATGAGGAACGAGAAGTAGGAGAACAATGTAACAGTAATGAACAAAAGAATAGTAAAAATAACAGTGATAGAGGAGGTATGATATCCACAAATAGTTCGAAGCAAGGTTAAATTTGCAAGACTCTTTTGAATAAAATCGAGTGTATTTCTGAGATTGTCGAAGGTATGTTTGCAAAGGTAACTAGTGTCATGAATGGAGCTGAAAAATCGAAAGATGGAAGTTAACTGCAAGGACTCGAGGAAGAACTCCAATTATCGAAATAAATCATTCATTAACAAAACGAATAATTAGACAGATTAAATTCAAAACGAATCAAATGGCAAGACAAAAAGCATCAATTGAAGAAGTCAATCCAAGAATTGAACGAACAAGTCAGCGATTAACGATTAGCAGTCCGCAACTTGCAAGAAGAAACAGCGAATCTCGTTCGAGAAGAATCAGAAAAAGCAAAAAAAAT
>Ga0302285_10001443_pt1 | contig 13168 bp, 8 predicted proteins | sample III_Fen_E2_2_FD_200455 | JGI IMG/M metagenome (GOLD analysis project Ga0302285, IMG submission 200455) | Peat permafrost microbial communities from Stordalen Mire near Abisko, Sweden - III_Fen_E2_2 | ecosystem: Environmental > Terrestrial > Soil > Wetlands > Permafrost | place: Sweden: Abisko...
CAATCTAGTTTCTCATCCACTTCAAGTCAAGGTCTCTTACATCAACTCCATCAATCGTCACTGTTCCTTCTTGGGGATCGTAGAATCTCTCGATTAGTTGCATGATTGTTGATTTCCCACAACCACTCTCGCCAACCAAGGCAGTCTTCTGATGAGGAACGATTTGAATGGAAACACCTTTTAAAGTCTGGACATCGAGCTTCGAAGGATAAGAGAATTTAATGTTAGACAACTCAATGGCTCCTTCAAGTTTATCTAGTTTTTTTGCATTAGGCTTGCTAAAGATCTCAGGTTTTCTATCTATCACATCAAATATTTGTCTTGCAGCTTCTTAAGCTTTTATGAAGTCTTTGAAACAAGGAGATATCTGACCAAGTTAAAAACTCCCAATGAGGATGGAAAAGAATACCACAGTAATATCTCCTGCAGTGTAAGGCCTTCCATAAGTTGTATTTTCTGTTTCATTATCAATTAGTTTTCCTCCATACCAAAAACTCAGTGCGAAACACAAGAACATTGTGCAAAACATAAGACCTTCAAAAAATAAAAAACATTAGAAAATTTTAAAACAACTTTTAATTCCTTTTAAAAGTTTAATTGCAGTATTTTATTATTACCAACACCAAATCCATTATAAGCTCCACATCTGACATTGCAGTTGAAGGCTTCAATAAGTTTTGAGGAATATGATGTAAGCTCAAACTCTTCTCCATTAAGGCTCTTAACTGTCTTAATAGCATTTAAGCTCTACTCAGCAGATCCTCCAGCCTTCGCATAAGCTTTCTATGATATTGCTTCAGACTTCTTCATAATAAATCCAATTACAGCACCTCCAACTATCATAAGAGGCAAAGATGCTGTAACTACCAGGCTCAATTACCAGCCTCGAATATAACCAATTATAAACCCTGCGAAAAACATAGAAGCACTCATCAAGAATGTTGGAACTTTGTCGCCAATAGCTCCTAATACACAAATAAAAATGGTTAATTTCCTCATAAAACGTTTTCAAGGAAATACCTTGAATGGCAAAGCACTCTGTTGCAATTTTGGTAGAAAGTTAATTAGCATCATTTTTATCAAACCAACCAACCTCTTGCTTGAGAATAGCAGAGAAATAGGCTCTCCTGAATCGAATAGACTGATTCTCTCCACTTATTATCCAGAAAGACATTTGAATCTAACCCAAAAATAATAAAAAAATTGATAAATTATCCTAAAGATTCCTAAACAAAAACCTAAACTCTTACAAGACTAAGGCCAAACGAAGAAGCTCCTAATATTGCAAACCACATAGATTATATCCCAGCATTATGTACAAGCTACTCCATTGAATCATTTCCTGGTCGAAACTGATCCACCATTTATCCAAAGATGAGCGAGAATGCTGGCATAGCGATCCCATTTAAAGCTGCCGCAATCCCACCAATTGTCATTAAGAATTTATCTTTCCTCGAAGCAAACCTAAACAGCTTTAAGAAAGGGACAGTTGGTTTAAGAGGTTCCATTTCAGTTGCATTCTTTATTGGAAGCATTATTTCTTTTTGTGTGTCGGACATGTTTGTAGTAAAACGATTTATTGTTATTTTTTCAAGATGAATTGATTAATATTAACCCACAAATCTCAGCGGGTTTTAAAGAACAATAAACAAGTCAATTAAAAGTGATTACTTAGGATTACTCAGGAAGAAGACAGTAAATATTCTCCTTTCATGCTCCAATAAAATATTAACTCACAATAGTGTTCCAACGAACAATCTGTTTTATTGTTCCAAGACTTAATCAGCTCCTTTGAAGCTTCTCAAGACTGATAATAAACAAGCTAAAATAAATAAACCTCGGACATTTTTCTTTGACCGATGATTTTTTTCAAATTCAGTAAGACCAATCGTTATTTATGTAATTTGTAAGATGAAGAACCCAAGTAAATAGCATGATTTAATTAAGTCTGATTTCAAATTATGTAAGATAAATCAATATTTAAGTAATTTGTAAGAAAAGCAAAAACAACAAAGAAGTTTAATAAAATTAATTAGAGTATGATATTTTTCAAATAAAGTAAGACTGATCCCAATTTATGTAAGTTCAAGAAAAACATTAATTTTTCCTTTCATTCAGTTTAATTGACAAAATTGAAATAGACACACTCTGTTTCTCAGAATCGTTGTTGGAAATTTCTGTTTCCCTCTCTCCTCCCCAAGAAGTCTAATGATCAAAAGGGGTTTGCTAATTGAAATGGCACTTTTCTTTAAATTATGCCAACTTTTCCATAGTAAAAGTAGTCTCACTTACATCTCTCTCAATTTAGATCATCTTCACAAAACAGAATGGTGGTTCTTATTTAGAATACTAAAAAAATGTTAAATATTTATTTGCAGCATTTTTGGAGTAAATCCATAAAACTCCTTGATATGTGGGTGCTATCATTGAAACAAACAAACCAAATCTAAATAAAATTGGTTTTGATTCCTTTGTTTGTGGTAGCTTTTCTGAAAGTATCTATTAAGGAATATTGGAAAGAAACAAATATGTTAAAAAATTGTATTATTTTTTGGGTTTTAACACATTTTCATTAAAATTATTTACACAACTGAAAAAAATGGAAAATTTCCCTTATTATGATGCATCTTAATTAGCTGAATTGTTTGCCTGAAATGCAAAGTTTGAAACAACTAACAGACAAAAACACAAATCCATTCAAAACTTAACTTGCTCTCCTTAATTCCTTAGCCTTCTTTTCCTTCAATTATACACCATGTACTTAGAAGCAGCTGAGAATTTGGCATATCCCTTGATGACTTTTTCAATTGCATCCAGGAGATCCTTTTCGCTGATGGCTTTTCTTCTCGAACGAATCGCAAACATGCCAGCTTCAGTGCACACTGATCTCAGATCAGCACCTGTAGTCGATGGACATAATCTAGCTAGCAACTCGAATCTAATGTTCTTCTCCATACTCATGTGGCGAGCATGGATCTTGAAAATATGCGTTCTACCTTCAAGATCAGGTAAACCGAATTCTACCTTACGATCGAGTCTACCAGGACGAAGCAACGCAGGATCGAGAGTATCAGGACGATTCGTAGCCATGAGTACCTTCACGTTACCTCTGCTCTCGAACCCATCAAGCTAGTTGACGATTTCAAGCATCGTACGCTAGACTTCATTATCACTGCCTGCACCATCATCGTGACGAGCACCACCACTATTAATAATTCAAATTAAATCAAAAATCAATTCAAATCTTTATGAATAATTCCTATTATTTGTTGTTTCAGTCAGACTTCTATCTTTTATATCTCTCTCCCTCATATGTGTAGTTTGTTCCTTACATAGCATCGATTTCATCGAAGAATATGATACATGCCTTTTTCGTTCTTGCTAGCTAGAATATTTCTCTAACCATTCTCGCACCTTCTCCGACATATCTCTACACGAGCTCTGATCCAATGACTCTAATAAAGCATGCATCTGTCCTATTTGCAACAGCTCTCGCAGTCAGTGTTTTCCCTGTTCCAGGAGGTCCAAAAAGTAGCACTCCCTTAGGTGGGTCAATACCCAGTTCAATGAATTTCTCTGGGTTCAACATAGGCATTTCCACAACCTCTTTAAGTCTCTCAAGTTACTCCGTTGCACCTCCAATGTCTTGATAAGTCACATCAGGTTTATCTTCAACTGTCATCATAGTAACGGATGGATCAATCTTCGGTGGGAGAGGTAGTTAAATGGAATATTTTTATTTCTCCACACCAACTCGCATGCCTTCATCGATATCTGTCGGTGCAAGCTTCTCGCCGAGGCCAACGACGAACTTAGCCATTTGCTTAATGCTGATCATGTATTTATTCTCGTTTGGCTAGTCACCTTGGATGATTTTGTTACAACGTGCAACTTGCAAAGAATGCTGCTGTTGTAAGCGCATTTCGTCACCTTTGAGATCCCACTGTGAAGGTAGCGATAATCCAGTGTCGGATTCTTTGATTCCACAGAGTTTATTGATCTTGGTGATCAAATTTTTATTTTCTTCTTCGGTTGACTTGATGGATTCTGCGTATGGACCCATTCCGTATGTCTTGAGTAATGAAATATCACCTTCATCGAGAGGAATGTGATTCTTATTGGCTGCTACTTCTGATGTTTTCTCAGGCTGATCGTCTTTCTACCCCATTTTTTTCGATTTGCGCTTGTTTGGCTAGTTGTTGTTATTTTTAATATGTTTTTAAATAATGAATAAAAACTTTTCACATATGACTTATTAGGCTGCTTGTTTTTGGGAATGCACTCTCACATCAGATAGATTCTGCAGAATTTAAGAATGGTTTTTGATTTTTATTCAATCTAACTAATGATTTAATTAGTAAAATTAGGGAATATTGCTATTACTTTCTTTTCCTTATGATTTTTTTGGATGCATATTGAGAAAGCAGATTTTGGATAACAAAAATGAGCTATTTTACAATTAATTATTTTGGTGTTTTTGCTTAATTGTTACTTAAAAAATTTCACTTCAACACAAGGTTATTTTTAACTAGCTTATTGTTGATCTATTTCTTTTGATTTGTCTTGAAATTTAGAAATTTGTCTCAGATTTCAAGGTTTACTAAATGAATGAGGACTAGGTTATTACTTTAATGGGAATTTAGCTAGTTTTAGAATGTTAAACAGGCAATCTCTCTTGTGGAGGTAGAACACTCATGCAAGAATATTGTAGATTTTTTTTCTCTAGAAATTACCATCATAGCTCTATTAATTTACTATTATTTCTTCTATGTTTATCAAATTAGCCAGTAAATCAACATCTACTCATGGAAGTTAACCAGTTCGATAGACTGTCATCAGAGGCGAAGGAGTGGACACAAATCAGAAACAAAATATTGATTTTTGGAATAACTACTGAAAAGAATATTCACCTAGGAAGAGAGAGTGAACAAAGCAAAAAAGTAAGAAGAAAGAGCTAATATAAAAAAGGAAGTTGGAGATTACTGTTCGATATCATTAAACATTGCTTTTTCCATCTTTATCAGCGAAGAGAAATATATCATTAAAGTCTTTTTCACATTCCTCTAAGCTCTTTCAAATGAGCTTTCATACTCTTAACCACGATCATACTGCTACTCCATCTCTTTGCTTCCCTGAAGTGGTTCCCTCTTCCACTTAAAACCCAAATATATCATCTTCCAACAAATCAAAAATCCCCCTGCAAAATCTACCAAATCATTCTCCTTTCAGCACTATGAGCTCCGAAACTACCTAAACAAAATCTTCTGCTTAGTAACTATCCTCCAAATCCTTCTACCAAGCAGTTATCCCTTCTTCAAGCATCCACAAGCCAACTGATGCAAGTACTATTATCCCTTTTAGCCAGTCAGAAGATCTAGATAACCCGAAACAGCACTAATTACCTGCTCCATCTGGATTCAGCAAAAATAATCTCAGCAACTCTAAACTCCTCCTCCATCCAATCAGCTTAACATCTCTTCCTCCTGCTAGAAAATCTAAGAAAATCAGTATCCTCGACGGTTAGCATATGCCTCAACTTCTTCCTCATAAGATCTCCTCATCATTCGGTCTTGATCAACACAATAAACATTTAAGCACAGAAGAATCATCTTCTCTCAATCGTACTCTAGTTTCTTCTTCCATGTAGAACTAATAAACCTTGACATAATTCTAATTCCTCAATCAAATGGGCTCTTCATTATTTTCAAATCCTCCGTTTCCTAAACCTAAAATAACCTCTTCAGAGAATATTACAGGCTATTAAGTTTTTTAAAGCTCTAAGGAAATATCAAGTTAAGAATGTATTCCATCAATTGAATACACTAAACCTAAAATAAAAACATTTAATAATCTCTCCAATTCCATGATCAACAACAACAACATCAACAATAAGACAACCATTCCATATCCCACTGAGCAATTCTAACAGCAACAGCAGTAACAATAATCCCATCGATCATTAAGTTCAACTAATTTTCTTGATTACCTATCTCACCTTCCTGAAACAACCAAGCAACTCACTTAAAAGTAGCACAGAGATTCTAGAACAACCAAGCGTCTTCGCATTAGTGAAGAACCTACTGCATTGCATAAAACCATTCAATAGCAGCTTCTAGATTAATCGAATTCGATTAAAAAACAAGATAAACATAGTTATTATTCATATTCACAGAAATCAGATCTTCTTAATAAATCCAAGCAACACCTCAACCAAAGCTAGATTGTTATCTCAACATCATAACTGCCTTCCTCAAGCACAGTTTTAATAGATTTCAACCAATAAGGAAAGCCTTAAAACACAAGAAATCCACAAACTCATACACGATACCAGCAATTCACCGCCCATCGTTCTTAAGAATTGCCTAAGAAAGCTTAAGAATCTCATGTAAGTTTTGCAAATCAGCATGTAGCTCCCTCGCCTCAAGACCGAAGAGCCAACAAGTCCCAGTTGCATTCATAGATTCTTGGCCCTATTTTTTCAATGTCTTTGATAAGTTCTCCACCTGCAAATAAGCAATTCCTCAATAAGTAAGAAAATAACATCAAATTATCTTATTTTTTTAATTGTTATTTTATTTTGAAAACTCAACAGGAACAACAACAGCAGCAGCAATAATAATCAAACTGACCGAGAAATCTTAGCAGCTCGTTTATGTAAGCTTCCTAATTTTCCTAGTTTTTCAAAAACTCAAGAATCTCCTTCGTTTTCTTCACTTTTTGACCCTAATGTGAACGACTAAGACAATCCTGAAGAACAACAAATGTAAAGTTCCACAAATCGTAGTCCAGGTGGAAATAATACTAGTACTAATAAGGACCATAAAATCAATCTTAAGAAGATTTCTGATGATCAAACGCCTTCAACATTATTACAGATCAAAAAGAATTAGATTTCCAATTATCTAACTGGGAATAATACCACAACTAATAGCATTACCCCGTAGAATTAGATAAATTTCAATTAAAAACCTTTTAAAATCAATTCGTTTTCTCCTTTTAACAACAACAACAACATTCTCAGCAGTAATTACGCTATTTCAAAAAGTATTGAGGATCATAATACATTTACACCTAAGAATATTGATGAAATGGCATTATCACCGACCATGAAAATGAGTAAAATGTAACTGCTATCATTGAACGATAGCACTCCTCAAAGTGAGAAAAGAAGTGAGCAACATCAGCTACAGACAAAGGAAACAAAAGAAATGGGAGATCGTACAGGAAAATCGTCTATTATGGGATAGGTTAAAGCCATGAATTTTGCTTAGAGATTAATCTAAAAAAAGGAAATATCTCGTTAGTCCTAGTTAGTCTATAACTCCTTCGAAAGGCTTCTATCTAACATGAAGCAATTAATCACCCTTCCGAAGATCTACAGAGTTAAAACGTTCAATTTTATTAGTGATTTGTGGACAAGACACAGTGATTTAAAACGACTTATTCTTGATGAAGATACCTAATTCATAAAAATCCCAGTGTAGACCACAGCTAGGGAGCTGCTAGATTGCTTTAAACCTGATAAACTTAAGAGCATTTATGAGATTCAGATGGAGTCGAACAAAGTTAGTTTAAGTTATGACTAGATTCTAGAGAGATATTTACTGAAAGATTTGAATATTTTTTCAGTCATAATCGAGGAGTATTTACTGAAAGCACGACAGTCTTAGCTCCAAACGATGGAAGAGCAGATGATCTAGCAATAAAAGACAATTTCAAACATGGAACGGAAGATGGAAGAGGATTTATTACATTTCAATTCGAATTCATCGACGTTAGGATTTAAACAGGAATACAATGTTAAAATCAAAGCAGCTCTCGAGCAAAATACTTTTTTGCTATCGAAGAACTCTGAACATATAAGCGACGCAGAGAGTAAATATGGATAATTTAACTCAATACGCCTAAATCAGAAATTCATGGGTGGATTTATTCAGAAAATATATGAGAATATTAGAAAAAACAAACTGATTTCCTACAAGCAGTTTCCAGTGATAGCTGATAACATTGACAATGAGGATAATGATAATTACTGAGATTATATTTAAATAAGGGAAATTAAGAGCTAGAGAACATAATATTTCCTTGAATTTCTCCCCCAAAATACAAAGTTTTTTCAATAAACATAACTAAAAATACATTGTTTCAAGCATAAATTGTTCTGACTAACTTAAATAACTCTATGAATGTAATCAGCTATGAAAAACCCTTAAAAAGACATGTCTTCACTACTCCTGTCAAGGAACAGAATAACTAACAAATCAATATTAATAATTGTCTAATATGGTTTCTCCCTCTCAAAATATAAATTATTTTTTGAAATATATTTTCTTTGTATTGTTCTCTAAACTTGCTGGAAGATCAGAATAGAGACCAAAATAGAAATCAATCAAACAAAAGCTGAACATTACAATATTTTTATAGTTTTACACATTTATTCATGCTCTAGCAATCACAGAGATATTATTGTATGAAAATAATAAAACATGAGAAATTCATTTTTTACGAGATATTATTTATTTTGATTGCTGTTATCGTTGTCGTGTCGTGGCAAGCATATTTTTTAGAAATAATTCAACAGCAAGAGCTATTCTTCTTCGCAGCTGAAGGAGCTTGCGTTGCCTTGAAATTGATCTTAAACTGATTTGTAGTTGTGCTATCCATCGACTCAATCGTTTATCTTGCAATGCACTGGAATGCCTCCGCAATGTTTATCCCTTCTTTCGCAGAAGTCTCAAAGAACTTTACTCCATATCGTTCTGCTAGTTCTTCTCCTTCCCGAGTGGATACCTTTCGCTGATCTTTTGCATCGATTTTCGTAGCAATTATGATCTTTTTAACATTTGGATCTGCGCGGTCATTGATTTATTTCATCCAATCAGATATGTTCTGAAATGTATTCGGATCAGTCACGCTGTATGCTAAGATGATTCCCATTGCTCCTTTGTAGTAGTTCTATGTGATTGTGCGGAATCTCTCTTGTCCAGCAGTATCCCAGATTTAGAGTTTGACTCTTTTCCCATCGATATCTTCGTACTTCAGTTTGTAGTCAATCCCAATCGTGGAGAGGTGTGCACTTGTGAACGTACCTTCACAGTAATTCACTAAGAAGCATGTTTTTCCAACACCGGAGTCCCCAATCAAGAGGAACTTCAGTAGAGCATCATAATCTTGCTTGTTTTATTGCATAGTTCTTGAGGTTAAGTGTAAGTTATTGGAGGGATTAGATTATTTTTTGGAGATAAAGTGAGATGAATACTGGAGTTTATAAGATGTCTGAAAAAATACAACTAGATAAGGGGGGAGTATGTTTGATGTTGAATGAAAGGGGTAGAAAGAATTTTATAGATGATGTAGTTTGTACTTGTAGTGTTTGCTTGAGCTGTTTTGCCTAGTAATTTTTATTATGAAATAGTTGTGAGGATAATTTCTTAGAACTTTTATTTAGTTTTTTTTTTAATAATTTTTCTTATTATTCTTCTTCGTTTTGAGCAGCTCAATACCCTTTTTTCCTCTCTCTTTCCCACTGTTTTCCCCACAATTCAAATCATTCTTTTCAAACCCCAAAGTGAGTCGTTTTGAAAATCTTCAATCTAATTCATAATAGAATCTGATGTTCTTGGTTAATTGCATGATTTAAACATTCCATTATGTTCATTCTCCCTGACAGCATTAACAAATAACTTTTAATAATAATTCTTGAGTTTGTTCCGTTTATTTATCTTTTTTTATCCACCCTACACACCCTACAACGGAGGGAAAGAATAAATAAAAACAAGTTGGCTAATATTTAATGGATAAATTGTTATTTCTTAACTACTACACAGGATTGCCAAGCTGCCTCAAGAAAAAGACATTATCTATGAACTAAACAATAGATGAATATGTCAGGCAATAAACCATTCCACAGTTCTTAAGATAAAACAAAATATGGAATAGTACTTTTTGTTTCTCTTCCCTTTCTAATCATTTTTTCTGTATGACATTCACGAGAGCTAGTTTCTCTAAATCATATCTCTCGAGTTACTTTGTAAACCCAGGGGAGATCCCAAGCTACAATTTCTCACTCAATATCTCCAATCCAACTTTGTGAGGAGTCTTCTCTTGGTTGATCAAGTATGCCAGTGCGAAACAAGGACCTATGTTGATTCCATCTATATCATGGATGAGAACCTTCCCACCTGCGCTTAAGCACTGAAAATAAACAAAAAGTGGAGAATAATCAACACAAGAAAACAGTGGAATAAATATGAACAATAATAGGGCATAATATTTAGATATTCTCTCTCGTTTTTTCATTTATTATGCTTGCCCTTACATCCTTAATGAACCGATTAGTGATACGGAAATGCTTCTTGATATCCTCATCGTTTTTATTATAAACATCGATGTTCAGATACTTGAAATATTTAGTTCTTTTCTTGTATTCCCTAGCTGTTACATTCAGAACATGCGTCATACCCTTCAAGAGCATCTAAACCAAGAAAAAACCATATTAAATAATATACTTCTCTCAATCCTTATCTGCTTATATTTTACCTTCTTCACTCCTAGTCCATGTACAAAGTTCCCTACAAATATCCCAGGATGCACTTCTACTAAAGCAATCTCCTTAATCGAGATACTGCATGATACCTCGCAAGCACAGAAACTCAAATGAGGGAATCTGCACATATGAGAAATCAAATAAAAACAAAATAAAATCAGCAAAAAGTTCAAAGAAACTTGAATAAACACTTCTAGGGAAATTATCTATTATTTATGCCTGACCTTGCACATACGATGTTTTCTTCTTCTTCGCCATATTCACCTATGCGACCTTCTCCGATAAGTTAAGGGTTAGTTTCCCGTTGGAGATCGTAGTGTGATCCTTCGCGTTGTGTGTTTCTAGATTGAAGTTAAGATCCTTCGCGGTTCGTCTTGTTGAAATTATTACGGGAGTTCTAGCTGCTGGAAGGGCTAATGGATCTTCTTTCTTTTTCCCTCGAAGGAGGTTAAGATTGTTACTGCTGCTATTGCTGTTATTAGATGAGAGATTTCGATGATCGTTGCTGCATTTCAGTGGTTTTTTTCTGTGAGGAAGCATTACTGGCTGCTCTTGGAAGTTAGCTTGGTTATGGCTGATCTAAGTCATCATCGTCATCTTAATCGATTTGTTGGTTGTCGTAATCATCTTTGTTGGAGTTTTTCATTGCTTAATACCTTGACGTTGTTCTAGGGATTTGTTATTGTTATTTTCACTTGTTTTTTTTGAAATTGTCTTTAGAGTGATTTATCTATGTTGGATTATTATCTTCTATTTTTTCTTGTGATTTTTCAATCTTCAGCAATTCCGATCTCTTAGTTAAGGTCTCCATATGTTCAATAACACCTCCTCGTAATGAATAGACTGTTTCATTTCACATAATTTGCATATTTATTAATTAATTTAATGTATCTTCCTATTATAATAATTTCTCCCTTTCTTTTATCTTCTTTCATTGATTTGAGAGTAAGTCAGTAGAAATTAAAGCACAAAGCACGATTAATAAGACAAAATATTTCATATAAATTTCTTAAGTTCCTTGATTTTTGCTTTTAGAATTTTGACTTAAAAGGGGGGGTGGAGACTCGATTATTCCAACAATCTATGAAATATAAAATGATAGGCAAATGAACAGCCAATAAAATTATTGGAAATGGGGATAGATGTGTTGATAACATGTGAAATGCTTCATTTCAGTGATTAACATTACATTTTTGGTAATAACTAGCTCATTATTTCTCTTGATCTCTCTGATGCATGTACTCCAAGATACAAATGATCAGCTTTTGTTGTTATATTTTGTGTGTTCTCAAGATATTTTAGCAAGGGTTTCTTTGTCAACCTTATACAGCCCATCGTAGCTCAGAAAAACCGAAGAATCGAAACAATTTATGTGACCTTCTTCATTGCAGTTCAGGCAGATCACGTTCTGAAGAGAACTAACATCAAAGCTCTTTTGGGGAAGCTCAGCTTGCAAGGCCCCACAGTTGCGATAAGTGTGTCCCTTCTTCCTGCAAAGTCTGCAGCGAGATTAATCAAGTGATAAGTCAAAAGCACAATCCTTGATCCTATGCCCCACTGAGTAGCATTTGAAACACACAAAGCTATTACAATACTCTCGAGTGTGATTTCCCATACAGAACAAGCACTACGTGATATCCTCTGGTTGCTGGGGGCACCATCTCGCGTAATGCCCATTCTACCCACATCTCATGCAGCACATGGCGAGATTATCTCTGAAATATCTGATTTCCTTGTCATCTTTGTAGAGATCAGCTAAGTTGTTTTCATGATCATTTTCTTCTAAGGTGGGATTCTCACCTATTTGATCTTGAGATTTACTTGCATGGAGAGCATCTGCTTCTTCTTGGAGAGATCGCTGTTGGCGCTTGTCAAGGAGGTTCTGTTCTTAAGAAAGCATGCGCTTTTCTCCTTTAAGCAGTTTGTAGTTATACACCGTGTTGTCGTTTTTCGTGTGATCACCTAGTTGTCCCATTTCGTCAGTTTCAAGGGAGAACCCAAGTAACTGTTCAGAATTGGAGACATCCAACTAAGAATTTCGCATGGGTAGAGAAGGTGATTCTGTGGAAGTTTCCATTGCTTCTGCTTCGATTTTGAGAATGTTCTAGGATATTTCTTCTTAGATTTTGCTGATTTGCTATTCTTTAGAGAGTGCTTGCATCATTTGGGCTCTGCGTCTGGGATCTTTGCAGATTTATAGTGCTCCATCGTCTTTCTTCTGCTGTTCTTCTTTTGCTAATTTCAGCATTTTTATGTAATCACTCACGACTTTCTCATAGAGGGCTGGTTTCATGTGTTTCTATTTACTCTTGATTGCTTCAGGAATCTCTAGATTGTAAGTATCGTTCATGCCAGAAAAAGGATTCTCTTCTTGTGGTTGATTTGGGAGCAACGAAGGCAAACTCTAGGAGTTAGCTGAAGTAGCGCCATTAGGTTATGTAGATTGAGGTTATTGTTGCTGTAACTACTGCTGCTACTGCTACTACTACTACTGCTGTTGCTGCTACTACTGCTGTTGCTGCTACTACTGCTACTACTGCTACTACTGCTACTACTGCTACTACTGCTACTACTGCTACTACTGCTACTACTGCTACTACTGCTACTACTGCTACTACTGCT
>Ga0302285_10001445_pt1 | contig 13166 bp, 8 predicted proteins | sample III_Fen_E2_2_FD_200455 | JGI IMG/M metagenome (GOLD analysis project Ga0302285, IMG submission 200455) | Peat permafrost microbial communities from Stordalen Mire near Abisko, Sweden - III_Fen_E2_2 | ecosystem: Environmental > Terrestrial > Soil > Wetlands > Permafrost | place: Sweden: Abisko...
TTTATTTTTCTATTTATATATTTTTCTTTTTTCTTTGTATTCTAGTCAACTCTCTCTTCTTCACTTAAACAGAAATTATTATGCTGCTAAAATTTCGAATAAACATTCTCGTTTTTTTTTAAAATCATTATTATTAGTTCTTTATTCAAAATACTACTCAAATAACAATTTTTAAATTCTCATCAAAATTACAAAAATCCTCCTAAATTATTATTCTTAAACTAAATAATGAAATCAAACGGGCATTGTTCTTCAGAAATAAACGCAAAAATTAACAAAAAAGCAAGAAACACTTCTATTATTATTTCTACAACTCTTTCATTCAACAGAGTGAAATTTTCATGTCTTTCTACTGATAGCTCTTGAGTATTCTTTTTTATGTCTTACTCTCTCACCAATATGAGTGTTTGAGGAAGAATGGAAATGTTCTTATCAAGAATTTTCTGGTTTCCTCCCACATCAAAAGAAAGATCGAAAATGGCATTCCTGGAATACCAAATGACCAGAAATCAATGTATCTTCCTCCAAAGACAGTATTCACTCCAGGAGTAAATATGATGAAGACTGTGAGAATCGTTTCAAATAGGATTGCGTGAAACATGATATTGTTCACAGACGTTGTGGTAAAGGATTGCTTCCTGCTCTTACAGGCAAACACATTGCTCCACTGAAACATCACAATAGCAACAAAAAACGAAGTCTACGCATACTTCAATGCTTCTGTTGAGAAGCAAGCTGTATTCCCCACAAAATCTGAGAAATTTCTCTTTTTTTCAATATCGCACTTGCTCCACTCTGAAATTTATGACTCCCACAATCCGCTTTATTCATTGCACTTCACAAGTGCTTTTCTCAAATCAAACTTCCCATCATCAACAATCAGCCAATCTATTTCCCAAGAGAATTCCTTTGATTTCTCCAGTCTTTTAACATCTTCCATACAATTAGCTCCTTTCATAATGTTGTCATTGTAAATTGCTTTATATACAGCGTGGGTAGTCTAAAAATCTCTTAAGGGAGGCTTATAAGCTTTGAGTCTAGTAATATTAAACAGAGATAACACTGGAAAACCAAAGTAGTTGCTATTGACAAATTCAAAAAAAATAATATGTTAATCGAATATCCAAAAATTAGAAATGTTCTTTGGGTGTTTACAATGTTGTGAAGTAAGCAAGAAACCCGCATGCCATTGAAAACACACCGAAAATCCCATACGCGTGAATCATCAGCTTTAACGAAGCAATATGATCAGATTTCTTTCTAGGCTTTCTCGTCATAATATCGATTTCAGCTTCCTCAAAAGCAAGTGAAATAGCTGGGTATGTATCAGTTCCAACACAGATACACAGCATGTAGATGTTGGAGAGAGGGAGAGGTAAGCCAAACAGAATTAAAGTTAAGAAAGGGAATATTTCAGGAACATTTGAGCACAGCAAATAAACGAATGTTTTCTTCAAATTATCGAAAATTTTCCGTCCTTCTTCAACACCAGATACAATAGATGCGAAATCATCGTCCAAGAGTATCATATCAGCTGCATCTTTAGTTACGTCACTTCCTGTGAGATTCATAGACACACCGATATCTCCTTGCTTTATAGCAGGAGAATCATTTACTCCATCACCTGTGACTGCACAGACAAATCCTTCTTTTTGACAAGTTTATACGATTTATAATTTCTAAGCTGGAGTTGTCCGAGCGAAAACACAATATGGTTTTCTCACCCAAGAACGAAGATTTGTAAATTTCTCCAATCCTTATTCTTCTTCTTATTCTAAGGAGTGAAGTATCATGTCTCCATGGACGACAATAGCATCACAGATCTCAGCTGCTTCTCCCCAGGAAATACTTTATTCTTCCATGATCTCATTGACTGTCTTGACGTTTTTAGGGATTATATTCACCTATTTTGAGAGAAAATAATAATATTTGAAGGGGTGAAAATTACTCAAATCGTAATTGCTTTTACTAATCTGGCAATCGAAGCTGCAGTTTATGGTTAATCTCCTGTGACCATAATGACTTTGATTCCTGCACTCCTGCACTCGAGAATAGCAGCAGGCACTCTGGTTTTAGGTGGATCCAGAAGTGAGATTAACCCTGTAAAAATGAAGTTCTCCATAGGAAAGTTAAATTTTTTAGGATTAGAAACTTAAAATGAGAATTTATTCAAAGGAAACTCTTCCTTTGGCAGATGCAGCTTAGCAAAACCTATCACTCGTTCTGCATTTTTTCCAAATTTCTTATTTGCAGCTAAGAATTATCTATCAGATTCTTCGTTCTTTCTTTCAACGCGATCTCCTTGCTAGACATAAGAGCAAAGCTTCCAAATTTTCTCAGGCGCACCTTTGATGTAAACACAATAATCAGAAGAAGATGTGGGAAGCTCTACAATAGTTAGAGCAAACTTTTCGTTGGAGTTGAATGGCATTCTAGAAGGCACCTCTTAAATAAATAAAATAATTAAAAACCAGGAAGGAAATAGTCTAAAAAACAGAGTTTACTATCATCATTTTCAGGAATTTTGAATTTATTTCTTGTGGTTTCAATATCCTCAATCGGCTGAAAGAAGCGAATCAACCCTGTTTCCGTTGCATCTCCATTAACTGGACATTTTAAGAAATCAATATGATCTTGATCTTTCTCTTGATTTACATCGAATTTCGCTTCACTGCAGAGGACAGCACTGAGATGAAGCTCTTTAAAGGAAGAACTGGCAATATCATATTCAAGTTCTCTCTCGTCAATAACATTTAGTTTATTTGAAGCTTTGATAATCTTCCCATCTATCCAGATGCGCTGCACAGACATAATATTCTATGTCAGAGTTCCTTCAAAAAATTAATCAAAAAGCATATTTTTTTATTCGTTAAATTCCCTTAAATGAATTCCAATCTTTTATTACCAGTTTTATCAGTGCAAATGCATGAAGTCGACCCAAGTGTCTCAACAGCTTCAAGATTTTTCACGAGAATATTCTTCTTGTGGAGAATATTTGCAGTGATTGCCAAGGAAATTGCAACACAACCAAGCAGACCTTCAGGAACATTCGCTACTAAGATTCCGATCCCGAATATCACACAAGTTTAAATATTATACCCCTTCACAAAATATGCCAGACAAAAGAATAGAACTCCTAAAAACACAGCTAACACTACCATTACAATGATCATCCTATCCATTTCTATTCGAAGAGTAGTCTTCCCTTTCTTTTCTTACGATGCCATGTCAGCAATTTCACCGAGCATTGTGTTATCTCCAATTTTTATCACCATTCCTATCCCTTATCCTTCCTTGCAGAGAGTCCCAAAAAATGCTACATTCGCAGTCTCAAGAAGCGACTCAGGATGGGTACACACAATTGTTCTAAGTTATGGTTCACTTTCCCCTGTTAATGCTGAATTATCGACTTTCATTTCATTCACGGAAATCAGCCTAATATCTGCTGGAATTTTCTCTCCGGCTTTAACTTGCACAATGTCTCCGAGGACAAGTTTCTCAGGATCATAGCTTCTTTCTTGGCCATCTCTGATGACAATGCATTTCTAAGGAAGCATGTTCTTAAAGGAATCCATGAGGGCTTCACTCTTTTTATTCTGCAAAAAGCTGATTTAAGTTGTCACAAAAATGACAATTATTAAGACAATGCCTAAGTATAAATTTGAGGAATCTTCTTAATTGACGGAATAAATGGCTAGGCAAAAGATGCTTGCTACCCACAGTATCAGTGCAAATGGATTGAAGAGTTCCTTTAGATACTTTCGAAGAAGAGTTTCTCTCTTCTTTTCTGTTAACTTATTGTCTCCTAATGTGATTTTTTTGACGAAAAATGCAAAAAGTTAGTTAAAAAATAAAAATAAATGTTAATAATCAAACTTCGCTAACTCATTCTTATCATTTTTAAAGTAAACCCAAAATTCTCCCCAAGTAACTCATTCAAATTTTTTTTCATAAATTGCAACCTTCTTAAATGTTGAGAGCTTCTGCAACAGTTTAAGTATGTCCATTTTATAGATGAGTCTAATATCTGTAGACCAAAGCTGCTAGATCAACTCTATGCTCATCTCTCATGATGATGCTGATTGATTTTCTTTCTTTTTCATTAACTGGCATAAATTTATTCTCTGAAAGAATAGTTGGCTAACGAGTGTATTGTTAATCAGGAACAGCTTGAGATGACTCAAAATCAGGAATTTAATGAGGTTTGTGGTTATTAACAGATGGCTAGGAAATATGGGACAAAGATGTAGCATTATTGTTGACTGGATCATTTTTATGGGCAAATATCTTGTGGTCGTTTAGCTGAATTATGTTATGGATTGACTAGCGAAGTTCCTCAAAATTTCGAATTATTTAACATGACTACTAGCTGATTGCATCAAAATGGTTATGTTTTTCGATGTGTTCTCCTTTCAAAGAGGAAACAGATGATTTTCGACTTACTATTGAGGATTTTTCCATTGTTTATTATGATAACTAACAATAAAGATTAATCTTCAATTATTGTAGAATATGAGATAATTAATTTATTTTAAAATAATTTATTTCATTATTTGTCAGCTTTCAACTGAGCCCGATGTGCAAAATTGTTCTAAACTGAATTGGACTTGAATCTAAAAATAGACATTTTTGTTAATTTATTTTTACTATAAGTCCCCTTTTTCTTCTTATGAAAATTTGAAAATTTGTCAAAAAGAAACATCAGTAGGAGAACCAAAATAACTATTACCAAGATGTAGCTGCTATTATTGGAATATCGTCTAGTTTATTAGTTAATTCCCCAGGAATCTAAGATAAATCTTGATGCAATGATGGATTAATTAGCATAAATCTAGGAATTCATCAAGTAGAAAAAATTATTTTAAGCCTTTTACATAACAAAATAATAAACTCATATTCATAACAATATAGTTCGCCTATTTTTTAGACTGTGTTTAGTTATTTGTTTTTGAATACAAATAACAAAAAGGTAGCTAATGTTGCTGATACTGTATGAAATAGAATATGCTGAATAGCGTTCTATTACGCCCTTAAAAGATAAATAAATAAGGGATTTACTAACTCTATTTTTAGCTCACTTTTAATTAAAAAAAGAAAATAATTTAATTCGCCAGATTGTCATGTAAAGAAAGGATAAAAAGAAAAAAATGAATAAATTTTTGTGAAAACAGCATTTTTACTTTATTTTTTGCATTTGAATATCTTAAATCAATTCAGGAAAAGAAGAACTAGCAAAAATAAAAATATCTTATGCCTAGTTAAAATTTCTATCTTTTGAGCTACTTTTTTTACCAAAAATGTATTCAATAATGATGGTCCATTAACATGGTTTTTTATTATTTCAAAGCAGGATTTTTTTCATTAAGAAATTGTCTTTATAAAATAAAGCCATTAATTTATTTTTATTATCTTACATCTTTTCAGATGATTTTCCTTTTATCAAAAGAGAATTTAGCATTTATTTTCTTTCTCAATGGAATTATTTTTTCATTTTATCTGAAATGATCCAACAAGACTGTTGATTTGTTTTAAAGATTCACTTCAAATAACTAACAATTACGTTTTCTTAAATTAGTTAATGAATTATTTTACAATCACACAGTTTAAGACATTTTTTAAGATGATGCTAAAATAACAAAAAACTTGAATTACTTTTTATTATCACCCACAAAAAGGGCATAACTTTCCTTGAAACATATCCTTCATTAAAATGTAATATATGTTTATATTTTTTTTCTTTTCTTTGCAGATCTGCTAGTAAACTCCCACAAAATTATCACTAAGATATTCGTTATTAGAACAGACAAAGCACAACAAAATCTTGTAGCCAAACTATTATTTTTCTTCAAAAAAGCAAACCACTCCTATAAAAAACCAAAAAAAGCATATGAATTCACGCTCAACTTCACCAGACGAGCATGAACTTAGATCTAAAAATAAAGATATTACTCCATTACTCAATTCGCAAATCAATCCATAATTCCAAGCCATTATAGAGCTAGAAGAGACTCCCAACTAGCAAATCAGTTAAAACATTGGCGTGATCAGTAGTTCCAATATATCTGCACCTCTTCATGGCCCAGGCATATTCTTCGACATGCAGAAAGGCGAATAGTTTATGAAACTAGAATCATATTAGAAAATGTAAAGTAAACTCCGAAGTAGCAGCTAATGTTAATTCAACGGAACAAAAACAAGCAATTTCTCCATTCCAATCAGTTAAAGATCCAATCCAACAACTAGAGGAAGATACAGTAAAAGTTCACATCTCGATGGGTTGCCTTAAGGATCAACTGTTTTATTCTCACCTTTTGAATATTTATCATATGCAAGTAAAATCAGTGAATCCAGGGAGAATCTCCTCAGTGGATTGCAGCAGCTAGGATATGCAAACACCGATTAGCTGAATGGTAAACCTATCAAAGATGTAATCTCTAGAACTGAAGATATCATAAACAAGAGTTATTCATTGAAATACTTAGGAGTAATCGATGGAAACATGGGTGTACTTTCTAAGAGAATTAAAATCAAATAAGATCAAAATCCATATTAAAAGCATCATAATTAGTTCAAACATAATATGCATTCTAAAGAATACTAATTACAACAAGGATAGTTAAGATCTCAACGATAATATGTGAGTTAAAACCCTGAGTAACGCCTCTCGAATATCAGTTGTGTACCATCTACCTATCGACCTGATTTATATAATTCTTATCTTATTACATCATATTCACTGCCTAAATCCTTGAAACCAGTTGTATAAAAGAGAGATTAGTTTATTGTTGATGAGAAACTTCGATTATCTGCTTGGCATAATGAGTAACTTAAAAGCGAAAGTAATCTACTGCTACCATTGGATAATGCGATAGGAAACAGCAGTATCTCAATACAATAGCTTGATAGTCATAGAACTAACAAAAGTGATCAGTTTTTAGATGAATAGCAGTAGCAATAACAATAGGAACAACAGTTGAATATTAATGAAAATTCTAAGAATAATTCTCTTTCAGAAAATCATAAAAATAATTCTCAAACATTGCTTTCAACTCAACTATTGAGCACTTAAGCTCTGCATGGATCCTCCCAATTCAACGATGCAGCAGTTAGTACATCTATTCAAAACTTAATATCTTCAAGACTCAATGGTACATTCAAAAAAAATAATCAAAAAATTAAATAATTACAATAATAATAAACTTCTAGAGAATTCTTTATTTAAAATACTTTTACTTAGCCATAACTTTAACATTTTCTTCCGGGTATCCACTCTCCTGATTCGTAATAATAACTGGCATTGAACAATCAACAACCAATAATAAATCCTAGCTTCACTAATTAAATGGAGTAGAACTACCCTCAAAGTTACAGCAGGTTACTAAATAAAATATAATCATAATAACAGCAATAACTCAAGTTAAAAAGTAAAAATTAACATGGCATACAGGGTAAGCTAGAGGATATAAGTAATCATAAGGACTCAGCTGTTGGAAATCTAGAAACTCAAGATTTGAGTTCTCCTGGATCATAAGAGTAAATTGTTAAAGACACAAATGATTTCCATAAAAATATTGATATTTCTAGAAAATAATCAGAAGGTTTTATTGATGATTAAGCAAATTTAACACTGAAACATAATAGATCATAAGGTTAGATCTAATAAACGCTTAAATATACTTAAAATGAACAACTTTAAAATAGGTTTGATCGTATTTCTAAGCTTCTTTAGTAAAATAAACAAAAAACAGTCTTTAGCTGAATATAATTACTAGGGATTCTCCGAAAATGAACGATCTTAATAGGATAATAAACTAACAAATGATAACTACCTTACACACAAAAATACTATCACTAAGTGGACGTAATCCTTAGAATTGTCCATTTACGTAGCCTGATCTAGAGGAAAGTTTCTGATTTACTCTCAATTTGAAATTTTGGAGATGGGTTTTCATGCAGGTAATTAATTTCCCTCTAATGTTATGATTTTCTTCAGATAATAGCCAGTTTTCTCATACTCAATTCAAACTTTTTTCTATCTTTTCATGCATTTTGTACATTTGAATTGTATTTAATTATTTTTACATATGTTCACTTTTTATGAAACAAAAATACATTTTATTTAGAAAGTATTTCAAAAAAAGAATTCTTTTCAATAAAACTGATATCAATATGCACACACATCATCATATCACAACAATTAAATATATTTTAGCATTTAATTCTCCCTTCAAAGAAGTGGTTTAATCACTCTGATTGAAGGTGCATCTGTCAGAAACTCTGAGATTTTCCCAATAACTTCAAGGAAATGTGCAGATTTAGAGTGGGCTTTGAGTGCTTCTTGATTTTTGTATTTTTCATTAAAAACAAACGTGCCTGGTTCTTTTACATCGTTGAATAGATCATAAGTGATCACTCCAGGCTCTTATCTAGATTTCTCCACCAGTGTCTTGAAGACATTCTCCAATGCCCAAGTGCTCTTGTCTTCTCTGACTTTCATGATAGCTATGACGTTAACTGCTGCCATTTTAATAATTTCGAGGCTTTTTTTGTTAGTGTGTTGCTTTGATATTTGTTTGTTTTATGTTTTTGTTTTATTTCTTCTGGGGAAATGTGATGACGATGATGGTGATGTTATGAGAAGATTTAATATTTTTTGCTGATAAGATCTTTTTCTTGATTATTTCGAAGAAATCAGTCAACTAATTTCTGTCCCCCAAAGCATTCACTTCCCCATTTCACTAATCAAATAGATTAGATTCAAGTTAAAAGCAAACTCATAAGCCATTTTTTGAAAATGATTGATTGAATCTTCATTTACAAAACAATAAAATTCTTATCTCAAAAAAAAACCCAAAGAATGTTTGTATGTTTCAAGAAGTAGTTGAAAATTCCTACTTTTTGTTTTATTTTTAGAAATTACGAATTGTTTTATAGTAATTTTAGGAAGTATTATTTTTTTATCTGATCTTTCATTATTTTAACCAGCCTTAATAATTAATAAATTACCAGATTTTACAAGACAACACAAGGATAATTTATAGAGAAAATGTTTAATTTCAAGAAAAACCACATGAATGAACACATTTCTTTTTTTGAATCAATTGGAAAATTGAATGCGTTACAACGGCTAACAAAGAGTGAATGAGAGTTAGCTTTCGGGAGGAGTTTGTTCTTTCAAGTGGTTTCCTATTCTCGCTTTTTTTATTGTTTCAAAGCAACATTTCCTAATCTTACAGTTTTAACCAAATAATCAAAAAAAAAATAGGACCTTTATTTTATAAAGCTCTTTGGAAGAAAAGCTGCTTTAAATGATATTTTTTAACAACGAATGAGTGATGGGTCTGATTTGGTTTTGAAACTCATTTAAGTATGCAATAATCTCTATGTTTATTTCTTTTTGATTCCCTCTTTTCAAATATATTTTATAAGAGTATTTACCATTTAACAATCCTGATTTCAAATATTTTGTCTTTAAAAGATTGAATTAAGTTGGAGTAATCATAAATATAATTGGAAAAGTCAAATATCTTATTTTTCTTCTTCATTACCCTTCAAAGCTGAAATAGAGATAATATCACATAAAATCTGTAATCTTTACTCTCTTCTTGTATTTTTGTTTAGATTGTTAAGAGCTCCCTATTCACTAATAATCGTCTTCTAATATGTCTAGATGCCTTCATTTAAAAACTTAAGTTGAAGGGATAATTAAAGTGGAAAGTTTCTAGACAAAGCAATACAAAAACCAAAAACTTGACACATATTACAGATTACGAATTATGAGGTGGCTGTGTTTTTGGGTAATTTTTATTAGACCAGTGAACAATATAAAAGGAACAACAAATCTCGCAAAGATTACTTTAAAATTCTGCCAACATTCAGAAACATAACGATGAGATTAACTAGCTCACTTTTCTTCTTCTTATTTGTTCTGAAACGAAATGTAACATCTACTTGTGATTCATGTTTCTATTCTACTCATTATTTTGAGAAGATAAATAAATAAAAGAAAACTTCAATTCATTCAAAAGGAAAGTGCATAAAAGGAGTTGTAATGACTTTGAAATTTTAGGGATATTTGTAACTTACTTTTGAGCTTTTTTAACAAATAAAAGAACTATTCAAAAGATGCTTTCAGAGATTCAACGATAATATATTATTTATTTACTATTTATTACTTCTTCTCTTTTGTGCCCTTTTTAGGTTAAAATCCCCTGAAATATTGGTCCGATTGTTGGATTCTCCTAATAAAAAAGCCAATCCTTCTAATTTAATAAAATAAAAAAATTTATGAGGGAGTTACAAAAAATAATAGAAGAAGTTTTTTTAAAAAAATGAAATAATCATTCTAATAAAAGAAAGTTAGTTCAAGTAACCCTCAAGGGTTTCCACACGATTCTTTTCTATGTTGTAATCTAACAAATAATCAAACTAAAACTTCCACAGTAAATTCAAAATAAATCAATCAAAGTTTGCTGGAAATATATTTTTTTTTAGGCAGGTTAAAAGACTGCAGTATTACTTGAAAAAATGTTAAAAAAGAAAGGTAAAATGAAAGATAATTAGAGGAGAAAAGAGGGGATTTCATAAAATCAATTATTTTAAAAAGCATATTGTTTGAGGGCATTATTGTTTTTTTCTGCTTTTTAATGAAAAAAAGACTCATTCAATGGAATTTTGAACTAAGACAGAATAAATAAAACAAATTAGATTAGATTTTATTTTTAATATATATTGTTTGAAAAGACATTCAAATGAAAGGAAGGAGAACTACATAAACAAACAAAAATGCACGGGAATACTCCTCTGTAAATAATATCTGAAATATTTCTTTTTTAGTTGTTCCCACAAAAGTCATAGATAAGGAAACTTCATTCCAACAACAAAAAATAGATCCAAATCATTTAGAAGATTTACACTTACTTCATTTTGATTGGGAATTCATCAAAATTAACCTTTTAAATCACACAAGAATGATCAAAAAGAGATGAGAATGTTGTTGATTTTGTTCAATGCATCGAGAGTAATCTAACCCTTTAGTAATATTTGCATTTTCAGTAATTAAAAAACAATCTGAAGATTTTTCACCACTAGCGGAGAATCTTCAACGAAAAAAGCGAAATCATTCACTTAGCAAATAAAAAACATTAAAGAGACTTCAATATTTCAATTACTGACGAATGGACATGAAGATCCAAGTGGGGAGAAGGGGGGTTAATAAGCTAATAGGAAGAATCTCAAAAGTAGAAGCTAGTTAAATTTGTAGGGGAAATCACTCTTTTTTAAAGTAACCAAAAAGATTCGTTCTACTGGAATAGTGAAATAAACCAATCAGAAAACAACCAAAGAATAGGTTCTCACAAGAATTACAGATATTACTTTGATATTAAGTAGGAAAAAAAACAAAATTCAAGAGCATTCATTGTGCTAATATCTTCTTATTGTCCATTTTGCTTCAAAAAACAAGCTCCAATTAAGATGAAAATGAGATAGAAAAAAAATATCACAAAATATTTATTTTAGAAATTTTAAGCTAATTTGAAGTGGGAAGTGGGGTAGGTTCTGTGTGTGTGATCATATATTGTTGACTGTAAATTTGAGGAGAATATCAGAAGTAGAAAAAAGCTAGCAGATATTGTTATTATTGTCACTGTGTTGATAACATAAAGCAGATTAAAATTATTAATTTGCTAAAAAAGTCATCTTTAATCTTGAATTCTTTTTCTAGAAGAAGATTAATATGTTAAGATCTTGATGAAAATTGAACATTTTTTTGCAAGAAAATAATTGGATGCAAATTGAATACTTTTATATCATTGTTCTTGATCCTATTTTTCATAATATTCACTGAAAATAATCAATAATTTGCAAGGTTTTCAACGAATGTTTTCAAGTGTTTAGGAGATTATTTTGGGTTTAAAAGATTCCGCTAAATGGGATTTGTAGGAATCAAGAAACTGCTATTCAAGAAAAAGTAGAAAACTATGAAATATTCCTCTATTTAGTTGAAGGATTATTTTGTTGGATTATGCACTCAGACTAGAAGGATAAGTGTGTTTTTTAATAAAACTAGAAGAAATTGATCTTTTTTAGGTTCTCCCAAAAGTAATTAATTCTTATTGCTAAACCAGATTTCTTTATCGCTTGATATTGATCCTCTTGCTAATATGATATTAAGGTTATATTGTTGCAATATGCGTCTACTTTTTCAAGCCCTCCATTGTTCTTAGTGTTCTCCCTTCATTCTTGATCAACTTTTGAATCTAATGTCCAGCTTGAAAAACCCAAATGTTTAGAACCTAAATCAAAAACGGATAGTGTATATTCAACCCCCCAAGGGATTGCTATAATAGTAGACTCTAATCTCCCAGCTTGAATTAAGCGCCATTCTCTTCTATTTCAACTTTTGAATGTCAGAAAAAATTTGTTTACAATGAGAATTTCTGATACATCGGGGATCAAAAAAGGGAAATAGCTAATCAAACACGTAGATTTAAATAAATCACCTTTAGGGGGTGCTATTTTCGATTTGTTGGCTATTAATCTATTGATAACGAACACAGAAAGCTTCAATAAATGCCTGTGTCAACGATTTTGTTTCTTTTCTAAAACAAACATCTATCTGAAGATATATATGAAGTGCATTTTTACACTTGTGATCCTAATACTCAATGAGAACGGAATTAAGATCAATAAAAATAGGCTATCTTAAATTTAAATTGAAGAACTCTATCCATGAACATATCGAAATCTCGAAAATTATAATTTCCTTTAATTCATAGATTACCCAAGCAAGTCTCTGGGGAAATCTGTCAAACAGAGTAAATATAGACTCAGCTTGATAACTTAGCTCCATTCCAATAGCGTGAGGATCTCCACCGTTGAAAAAGTATCGATTGCTAAGAATATGATTGATTTGATGCGTTGTCATATAACAAAAAAAATACCAAATTGATTTAATTTTTGTCTTGTGATTTTGAGACTTTTATCTAAGAAGGAAAAATCAAAAATATGCTTATCACAAATTCAAAATATTCGCTCTAAAAAAGCATAAAAAATGACTCAAGAAATATGGATTCTAGAAACTAATTTCAATTTTGAAACAATAATTCATGTGTAGATTGAAAAATATGAACATATGAGATTAGACTCACCCTTCAAAGTTAAGT
>Ga0302285_10001447_pt1 | contig 13158 bp, 8 predicted proteins | sample III_Fen_E2_2_FD_200455 | JGI IMG/M metagenome (GOLD analysis project Ga0302285, IMG submission 200455) | Peat permafrost microbial communities from Stordalen Mire near Abisko, Sweden - III_Fen_E2_2 | ecosystem: Environmental > Terrestrial > Soil > Wetlands > Permafrost | place: Sweden: Abisko...
ATTTTTGGTTCATTTCCTTCAGCATAATAAACCTTCCTTGCATCAACTACTCTGACCGTGTAGTCACTCACACTTGAAGATTAAACAATTTCCATTTCCTTCTACACATCTGAATCATAGACTTTATTGATATATTTGATTTCCTTCTCCATTTAAAACTTCATAATTGTTTTCTTATTTTGCATGTACTCCATAAAGAACACTAATACCAAGAAAACTACATTGAATATCCCTAGCATTAAGACGTCTCCTCCAGCAATATCCATATCATATATCTCATAAGGTGTTTTTTTGCCAATCACAGTTGCATAAATCGATTTATTCGAAACATTTATGATCGCATATCCAAAGCAAAAACTAGGGAAAACCCTCAAAATCCATTAAATCCCTAATGCAATGCTTCTCGTCGACTCCAGAAACCTCAAGAGCATAAAGAACAACGGAGCTACACCACCAAGAATAAAATTAATGAAAAACGTAAACACCTAAGCACTCCCGACATTCTTGAAGATAAACCCCAAGAGATACGTAAACGGTATCATAGCCAAGCCATAAAGAATCATAAGAAGTACCACACACCCGAAAGTCTAACCCGAGTTATATGCTGTAATATCGTAGATCAATATCGGTAGCAGACATACTATCGCTGTGATAAGAAACTTCCCTAAATCTATGATATAATTACTCGTCCAATAACTCCAGAGACTCACACCGGAAACAAACTATTAGTGTTTGATTTTGTCCTCCCTCTCCATGACGATAAAGGCTATGATCGAAGTTGGAATAAGGGAAAGCGCAATGGAGTAGATAAACGTAGCTAGAAATCCTTAGTAGGTGCTTTAATATTGTTTAACTGAATAAGGTGGAGGGAAGGGTTTGAAAGTTACATTAATTCCTTTAGAAGAATCATTTGTAGCTTCTTTTAGTATGGCGTCGTTCATCTAATTGACAAACATAGGCGGAGTGTCTTTGGAAATAGTTTAAACTTCTGCATCGTAGCTGTATTGCTTGTTTGTTTGATCAATGGAATTGAAAAAATAAGACCCTTTTCTGTTGATTTCTCTTAGTTGATAGTTGTAATCGTCCCAAGTGGATTTAGAAGTAGTGGTGTAGTATTGGAAGCTGAAAAAAGAAGAGGTGAAGGATGAAGTTAGAGCGAGCATGCTGGCGGGAGTTGCAGTGCCTGAATAGACTACATTGAGTGGTGTGGAATAGATGGAAGGGAGAATTAATAGGGAAGGGCTTTCAATGATGAAATTGATTAAGGCCACTGTTAGACCAATGAATACTACTAAAATCGGGACCATTACTTCACAGATTATGCCTTTGCGATCACGGTGGAAATAAAGTAGTCTTTTCTTTAGCAGTGCGATCAAGTGCATCATTAAGAGTACTGTTTTTTTCTAAACTCGAACTGAGTTTAAGTCGAAATTATCAACATCATTGTTGTCTTGGGGAGATTTTTAGGGAGAGATAATTTAGAGTTCAGATCCAGGAGTCTTTTATTAATGAGAAGATACTTTGAGAAATACCTCTTCTAAGGTTGTTACTGAGATGCCATATGATTCGATTTAGAGGGATTCTTTTTGTGAATCGAGTCCGAGGAAAACTGCTGGGAATTTGTCAATGGAATCGTTTCTCAATTGAACTGTGATTTCAGCTGAAACATTGCTTAAAACAGCAGCTGAGGGTATGACTGATTGAATGAACTGGATTATTGGTTCACTCTTGACATTATTGTCTTGCTTCACGATCGTCAGATTGTATCCAACACCAAAGCGATCCTTCAGAAACTCGGGAGACCCACAGCATATCAGTTTGCCACCGCCCATGATTGCGATTCTGTCACCCAGAAAATCAGCCTCATCCATGAAATGTGTCGTTAAAATCACGATTCTGTCGTTGCGATACTGTTTCAGCATGTCCCAAACGTACCTCCTCGCTGAGGTGTCCATACCGCTCGTTGGCTCGTCGAGGAAGATGATCTAGCTGCCTCCGATGAAAGCTATTGCCACACTGAGCCTTCGCTTCTGTCCTCCAGAGAGGTTCTTGCTCCAAACATCTGCTTTCTCTCGCAGATCAACATCATCGATGAATCTCTCAACCTCAGCCTCGATGAGTTTACTGTCTGTCATCCCTTTGAATGAAGCGAAGAGCTGCAGGTGTTCCCTAACAGTGAGACTATCAAAGAGTATATCGTGTTGAGGACACACACCTAGGAAGGTTCTGATTTGTTCCATTTGCGTTTCTACATCCAGTCCATTGACTTCCGCCCATCCGCTAGTCATCGAAGTCAAGCCCGTGAGCATGGACAGAGTCGTAGTCTTACCCGCTCCATTATGTCCGAGCAATACGAAAATCTAATTCTTGTACATAGTCAAATTCAACTTATCAACTGCATTAAACGGCTATCCTCTTCCATGAAATATCTTCTTCAAATTACAAATCTTTAATACTTCATTTCTTTCTTCTTATTATTTAAGCTCCATAGAAACTTCCTCCTCACTTTCAAAAAAGTGATTTGACTCAACATCTCTTTTGACTTTTCTTTCATTAATGAGACACTCCTTAGCATTTTTCTCATTTTTATTACTTCTAAACCAATCTAAGAAAAACAACCATTTTTTCTTTCTCCCAATCGAGCTCGGTAGCACCTAATCTAAATATATTCCCAGAACTGCAAATACTCCAATATTCAGTAACGTCATAAGCATTCCAGTCTAAACACTAAAATTATTAATATTCATCGCAGCATTACTAAAATCCGATCCTTCAGCATTAGCTTCTAAAACAAGAATAACTTCACAAGATCTTGAAAGTGCTGTATGAGATGATAAACTTGCTAGGATCTATGAGCTGCTCGAATAGACTCCTTCTGCGAACATGTAGTTGATTAAATAATTGAAGAGATAGAATACCATGCTAATCAGTGTGCCTACCTTTGCATTAGTGAAAAAAGCTGACACAAATAGAGACTGGAAAATCAACGAAAGTGCGAATAACCAGTACCAAAAAAACAGCAAAAGGTAATTGCTTTTTTAGAATACAGTCACTTTCAATCCTAGCGCTATCAGCAAGGAGATCACAGTGTAAATCGCAAGATACGTGATGATCCAAGACAAATAAAACGAAGAATCCTTCATTCCCATGATTTTCATACCTTCTCTTATCTTTTTCTCCTTTTCCTCTAAAATTCCTTAAGTCATTCTCAAAAAACTTAGAATAATCGGTAAGATTATGAATGTTCTAATGTTATTGGAGAGTTAAATATCGATGGGATCTTTTGTGTAAGCTGGCGATTTGATAGGATAAACTGAAGCTTCTATCTTCGCTGTGGATATCCCTGTTTCTTTCCTAAGAATCAAATTATCAATGTAATTTTGTAATGTCAAGAATCCTGAAGATTTCCAAAGATCAAACAAAGGACTCTTGAATTCCGTTTTATACTCATAAACTGATTATCTGCTTGTATCAGGTACATCATCGTAGTCTCTAGAAGGTGGGCCTGTTGTGTTGAATACTAGCGTGTAGCTGTATTTACTATCGTTGATCGTTGGTTCTATTATTTACACTGCAAAACAAACATCCCAATCGTAATCCTCTTTTGTTGTGTACGTAAACAGTTCCTCTAATGTATCGTATCGTTTCGTAGGGTACTTGTATACTTGCTAGATCATAGTTTCAAGATTGTCTATGAGGATACTTGTTTTTGGAGCTAAAGCTACATGTCCATTACGGAATCCAGATGATGAACTCTCCCAAGTTCGAGTTAGACAGTTAAGCAAAGGTGGAACTACTTCCTAGCCTGCGTTAAAAATTCCTGTAGGAATACTTGAGTAGAGTTTAGCAATGCTTTGTGGATCATCGTAATAACTTGTCTCGGGCATCATGGTTTTGTCTATGTTGCTACGGAATAATGCCATCACTGAGATACAGATCAAGAATGGCATTAAGATCTCAAAGCAACTACACCATTTGCTTCTTTTCCAGATTATCCAGTTTTTTCGAAGTAAGGCTTTCAAATGGTTTGCTTGTTTGCTCATAGTAAATGGCAATACTCTATGAGATGAAATTAGCTTTGGTGTCTTGAATATGTCTATGTTCGGATTCTACGTAGTTGAACTATTATGTTATGGTATCTTAATGATTTTTAGATGTTTATCCTTTGTCAAATTGGCATTTAATCAAGAAGAATACGATTAGCCGACCAGATTTTATCAGAGATCACAATTTTATGCATCGTATTTACTTAATATTTTAACTCAAAATAACCACCAAAAAATGCAGAAAAATTCATATTTCTACTAAAAAATGCTTCTCCTTTGAAAATAAGATACTTTTTTTTATTTTAATTGCTAAAAAATAATATTTTTGTATTCTATTTTGTTTTTGAAAAGCAAAGAAAGAGAGAGAGGGATTTGTGATTACCTCTGTAATCCCGATCACTGTAATTGTAAACAACTTTCCACAGCTTTTTAATTAATCAAAAAAGGAAGATAAAATAATCTGTTTTTTTCTTATGATATCTGGTAAGGTGTTTTAAATTGAAAATAACTTTTACTGATTTAGATTCAATAAAAATCTCAAATAATATTCTATTCTTTATTGTCTTCAATCTTTCTATTTATATGAACAAACAATTGTTCTTCGAGATGAAAAAAATGAATTGATTTGAGATTTATTCGTCTAAATTACATTTTATTTAGTAATTAATAGTTAATTTTTTGGGTAGAAAGCTGAGATATTCAACCTTATCGATCTCTAAGTTAGTATTATGTTTAAAATAAAAAATATTCATCAAATTTTTTAACAAAGAATGAATCTTTGATTATGAAGAGTCGTAGAAATTGGCTTGATCAGGCAAATCTCCTTAAAAGTAAATATAAATTAATCCCTTCTTTTTACAATATTTTTGTCAATAATTTCCTTCTAAAGTGCAAATAAGACAGTACTCTAAGAATAAAGCAACATTGACATTACATTTTTCAACTTTTTTTCTTTTTTTAATCTTCATGCATCCACGAAATATTATTTAGATTGTTATTAGAAATCTAACAATTATTAAAAGAATATTTACCCTTCATGGAGAAAGAAAAGATAATCGAACAAAAGTTCAAATAAATAATCAGAATTAATGATCTAACATAACACCCAATTAAAAAGAATAGAAAAAACAAATGCAGAGATAGATTCAGGTTAAATTTAGCTTCAACTTGATTTTTCTTTTTCTATTCTTAAATGTATTTTTAAATGGATGCTTAATTGAATTTATTGGGATGATAAATATGCTTTTTCTTTTGATTTTATCAGCTTTACTAGCGTAAATAGCATAAATATTATTTTTAGAAGTTGGTGTTATCAATAACCTTGATTATTAGCTTATTTCCTTTCCTTTTCTAGATAAAATAGAATCAAACACTTATCTACTAAAACAAAAATAGATCTAATTGTAAATAAGTTGCTAAATAACTAGTTAAAATAAGAAAGAATATCTTTGATGCGGGATTTAATAAGTTGCTTATGAAAGTATATTTTTTAATATTATTTTTTTGATCGATAAACAAAGAATACTCCTCTACTCTCTCACTTTCTCTTTAATTATAAATTGTTTGTTTTGATAATTAAGTAACTCAAATTCTTAGATGGAGGTGATTCATTATCCCTTCAAGACCACTAGCTAGACGAAAATCAACGAAAGTTTCCGCAAGCATATTATTTCCAAATATGGAGGTGTGGAACTATTTCAAGCATTTGAAAAGGCTTTCAAGCTAATAAACGAACTTCGAGAATAGTTAAATTTCTCATCTGTCAACACTTCAAACATACAGCAATGCGAGAACATGGAATCAACAATCTATAAGTATTTGAAATATGCAATGCAATTGCAGAAGAAGTTTAAATTTGAAAGCTGGCAACCAGATAGAGTCAACATAAATTTTGATTGGTCCGATTCTTTTCGGCAGAAAGAAGTGATCACAAAGACAAGTAATCTCAGAGTCGAAATGTGCGCAATTCTGTATAATCTAGTAGTGCTACTTTACTACACTGGAAATGAATATATGCGATAAAATTCATTAGAATCAAGGAAAACTGCTATCAAAAAGTTTAGGTATTCAAACCATATTTAAGTTAACTAAATTACTTGAAAGAACAAGTGTCGCCTTGAAGGTTAGGGAAACAAAACAAGAAAGGGTCTTCTTAAAACATGAATACAAAAATAAATTAAAATCAATTAATACTTTTTGATCTAGGTATGCAATATGGGCGATTTCTGAGCTGAAGAAGAACCTTCCATCGATAATCCGCGAGTTTCGAAAGATTCACTTAGATTTTACAGTTTAGAATATTTCGATTTTTGAGAATATCTTATACGGTTTAACATATTCCTGCTTGTTCTTGAATCTAGAGCCTGCTGAACAGAATATTGGCACTCAGCATCTTGGTAAAATTATCTTCAAGACTTAGAAATTTGACGAAATCATTTTCTCATTTTATTCTCTTTTCATCAAAGCTTGTTTAGCTGGTGAGGCGAATAAGCACTTTCAACATGCATTGAGGATAACTTTTGAAGTTTTCAACGACCCTAATTTGAGCTTTTCAAAGACATTTCTCTAAGAAGTTAAAGAATTTCTGTATTCTAATACGGTGTATTATTTCAGTCTGACTGCGTTTAAAATGGCTAAATACCATGAATCTAGGTTAGAAATTGAAATAAGATTACAACATATGGGACATGCTATTGCTTACCTTACAAAAGCACTAGAAATTCTGTAAACTACGCTGAATAGCATTGATCATATCTCACCAATGAAAAAGTAAAAAATTGAAGAACTAGCAAAAATCATACATAAAAAATATCAAGAATTGACACTCAAAAACTAATAAGTAAGTGATCATTTAATATATTTTAATTTTTCTTTCAAAAATGACCTTTTTTTCTGTCTTAGATCTACAATTAGCCTATCGTGAACGCTAAAGATCTCGTGGCAACCTAACTTACAGACAAACAAAGAATCACACCTGTGATGCCAAGTGATCTAGAAAAAGAAACTGATGATGAATAATGGTTTCGTAATTTACTCTCACCTGATATTATCTAATTGCTCAAGGATGTTAAAAAAATATCCACGAATAATAAAACAGGAATTGTTGAGAGAATTAAGAATCTCAAAGAAGAAAGGAATAGCAGATACCTTAGTAACTTCGTTAATGGATATTTAGAAATACTGCATTAATCAGTGTATTGTAAGTAAAATAAACCCCAGGAGGGATAGCGAAGATAATTACCAGACACGATTGCATAGAAGATAATCGAAATCGACAAAAAGGGAGGAGAACAAGAAATAATTCGTTTGATTATGGTGTTGGAAGAGAATTTTACAAACTCATAGAATCTTTTGCAAGAGAGTTTAGATAAGCTTAAGTAGGAGATGAAAACGGATATCGAGTTGAGATAAATCTATCAAGGAAAATGGGATGTGACGTCATCTTCTGAAGCGAATAAGGAATATCTTAAAGATATTGATGGTAAATAAAAAATGCTAAAAAAACAATTTCAACTTTAAATACACCCCAATATGCCATGTGTGGTAGTAAATAACCTTTTTTTGAACTGTTAGATCTGCAAGATAATTTAACAGAAGCAAAGCATCTCGATTAAGAATCCAAAGTAGCATTCGAAGATCTAGCATTCTATTTTGATTTGATAAAGCAAGGACCTGAATATATTATTTCGAAAATACCAGTAGCTTAAGATCAAGAGTTTGCAGATTTCTTTCTCGAGAAGATTACATAGATTAATCAATTAGATTCTTAAGTTGTCAGTATAATTAAGAATTCGGAGAATAAAACAGAACAGATCACAGATTGTTTAAAGTATGTAGATATGAGTAAGATTCTAGCTACAGCTGCAGATAAAAAATTAGATAAACAGAAAACGATTTAATTTATTATCACTGAATCGGTTGGCATATGTGATTCTCTAGCGTTTGATGTATGGAATTAATAAAAGATTCTTCTTTTTTTTCTTTGTTTTGTTGTTGAATTTGGTTTGTTTGCTGTTGAAATTCCCAAAAGATTGCCAATGCGAACTCAATGATCGATGAAATATGTAATATTGCTGAGTTCTTGAATTCTTAGAAAATGGATTCGAAAGCGTAAGATTCTATCAAGGTACCTTATCAAATTTAGGGTTATTTAGATTTGTGGAGTTGTTAATTTCTAAAAATATTATTGTTTTTTGTTTAAACCCAAATAGGAAATTGAGAAAGTGAACAATGGATTCTGTAAAATATTAGAATTATACAGTGAATTAGAACAAGGCATTGATTTCTACTAAGCATTGCTGGATAAAAGTGCTTAACAAGATGAAGAAATCAGCGATTATGTTACTTCGAGGTAGTAGCTTTTTGAGAATTAGAAGTACTTGATTGAATCAAAGGAACGAAATTTTTAGCCATGTGGTGATGGATATGTAACTGCCCAACCATTCTTTGGAGATGGGGGATTTCCTTAGGGAAATAGTGTGTATATTTAACCTAATAGCTTTGTTGGGTAAAGTTCAGAGTTAGAGAGAAAATGGTGAGAAAATTAGATCATATGAATAATTAATACTTTTTTATCTTATGATTAAAAATGATGTATCTTCTTTGAAAGCAATGTTATTCATTCTCATTTTATTGTCTGTCATGAGTTATTTATGAACCCTTCATATTAGCTACTTGAAGTAATGAGTAATATAATTCTGAGCATTCTTTATCTAGAAAATAAACTTGATTTTTTATGGGAATTAATTTCAATATTGATTACAAAAAATTAAATCACAACTTGAATGTAAATATCTTGAATTTGTGCTTAATACATACACTATTTAGATTTCTTTTGAGCAGTTTTGGTTACTCTGAATTTCGTTTTAAGAGTGTTAACTAAATATGTAATTGGAAAGACCTTAGAGAAGGAAATTATTATTATTCTGGGTGTAGCTTGATGATGATTTAGATGAATTAATTGTGGGAAATAAAGAGAGATTATTTTATCAAGAACATTAGGATAAATAATTGTAGTGCTTTGCATTAAACTACCCTCAATGTCTCAAGATAAGTCGGAGACACCCTCGTTGTTAGCTATTAACAACAACAGTGAAAAAACTAATGCTACTCCATTAGATTAGTAATTCGTTTAAGTTTTCTAAATTTTCTAGTATTTCCTGTCAATTTCATGTTTTTAACTGTTTTTTTTGTTTAGAGATAATCATGCTAGAACTATAAATAAACCCTTAAAAGATCCATTCTCTAAGGCAGTGATGCACATCATCAGCAAGGAATATCACAAAGAAAAAAACATCACTGAGACTCTTCAACTTCTAATCGAAAAATGTCTGCTGGAATGGGAGAATCTGCTTCAAATACGGTAAATTCTAGAGGAAAAAAACGAAGCCGACAGGATAATCAGTGAGATTGCGCGCTTTCTAAGCTAAGATATTCTTTAATTGCGATCTTACCGCACGGGATCGGCGATATTTTTCTATGGAGATAAAGATGAAGTTGTTCATTTTATCATCAAAGGAAGTGTTTAGTTGTATATACCTAAGACATAGTCAGAAATGAGAGCAGAAGGAGAGTTTAACAAGAGAATGCAGATTTGTAGTGCTACACCGCAGAGCATAGTTGAGATTAATCAATCAGAAAATACTGTAGATGAATAAAAAATGCACAGTCCTCTGAAATTAAATGAAAATAAGCTTAATGGAGGAAGATTGAAGATGCCTGCTACAGATGAAAAAACTGATGTTACAAGGAAAAAATGGTAGAACAAATATTTTAAATTCTGAAAAATTTAAGACAATATTGAGCAATTTTTTGGTTCTCTAAATAACAATTAGGTAATCGAATAACTCCAATCAGACTCGATTGTAGTCCTCAGACAACAACAACGAGGCTTAGTTTGAAGTTATCTTAACAGCAATCTAAAAAATGAAAGGATCGCATTTAGAACTTCTCAAAGGAAACGAGAGAGTACGGAGAAAGTACATCGATGGATCAAGTAAAATTGCTAAAGTTAAAAAAATATCTTAAGTCAGAGCAAAATAAAGTTTCGGCGAACTCAGCATGGTATTAGAAAAACCAAGAGCGTACACTGCAATTGTCTCAGAGGAAGCATTCATAGTATCGTTTTCTTCGAAGACATATCGTCGCGCAATTGGGGAACATTTTGCGTATGTTAATGCGAAGTATGTATTTTTGAATAAATACTTTGCGTTGAGTATTCGTAAAGAAACGCTGTTTCATTTAGGAGTGTTATTCGATCATGAAGGGTTTTACAATCTAGGAGATATGTTGTTTAGAGAAGGAGAATAGTGCTTGCATGTTTATCTCTTGAAAAAAGGAAAAATAGAGTTTTAGTAGCATCTATAAGTTGATAAAAAGAAAAAACAAAACTCCAAGAGATAGCAGAATTTGTAAGAAAGATAAGATGCAGAAGCTCATGAGGTTTAAGGAGAGAAATAAAATGAGAATTAAACTAAAGAAATGGGTAAGGAAGTTAGTTTAGGGATAATTTAGCAAGGAGAATTCTTTGGATTTGAGGATTTACTGATTGGAGCTGGCAAGGGATATTCTCATTTTTCTGAGAATGTCTAAAATAACCTTCGAACATATTCAGCTAAGGTTATTTCTTCAGATGCAATAGTCTACGCAATAGATCGTGCAGCATTTCTCAGATTATTACAATCAAATTCTGTTCTTGATTAAGAAATCAAAGGGAAAGCGCTTGTAAAGATATAATATCATCAATAGCGAATAAATGAACTCAAGCGATTTGAAGAAGCATAATCAAGAATGATTTCATAATAACGAGCAATTATTGGATCATCTGAATTGATTCTAAAACGGACACAAGTTAAAACTGCAACAACTGGTTAGATTTCTCAACCAATATTGTTGGAAATGCCATTTTTTGAAAATAAAAATAGAAGCTCAGGGAGAATCTCAGAGAAAAGTTCTCCAGCTGATAAAGGTAGTTAGAATTTTTTGAAAATCACCGAAAGTGTTAGAGCTGAAATATATAACAAAGAGTTGAAGTTGTTAGAACAAAAGTAATTGCAGAATAATTTAAATTCCCCTGAAGAATAACAACAATAACAAGGGTAGTAGCAAAAATAATCCCTTGAACCTATGTCAAATGTAGAAAAGGCATACATCAAAGATAAATTAGAATTAGCTGCATTTGAGATACCTAAAGATATCAGCAAAGGAAATGTGTAATTTCTCAGATTTAATAACAATTAATTTTCAGATTTAAAGAGCATGAGACAAAATTATCTAGATATTGAAGAACGAGCTTATCAAATCAAGCATTCTCGGCACGAATTGAACATCTAAGATGAAACAAAGAAATCTCTTGAGCGTTTATTTTGTTAAACAAACTCGCTAGCGATTAAATCTTTTAAGAATTCCTACACAAAGAAACTTACGCCTAATTTGTCCCTCCCAGGGTCAAGAAAAGGAACGCCTGTTAGGGTTATATTGACAAAGAATGATGAAATTATTGTGGAGAATAACAATGAAAAATCTCATGAATCTTATGAAGAATCAGACAAAAATATGATGAAATCTTAAGATAAAGATCAAATAGAAGTTATTAGTGATACATTTTCAGTTTAACCATAATCTCCATAGCCATCTTCATCTCTAAGTTTATGTTTATTTATCCCAAAAGAATCTCCAAGAAATTCAGAAGAACTGCTTCTTACACCTCCTCCAAATAATGACAGTTTCTCTTAAGATAGATTTCATATTAATAAGCTAAAGAACTCCTTTAATATTACTTCTAATAGCAAAAATCTTTGCATCCCAGCAAGTGCTGACAAAATTATTTCTTCTTAGAATGTGTTCCATTTCCCTCGTGATGTAAATATCCATAATAGACGACTTTCCGTTGCGTTAAGTGAAGTTAAATAAGAATATTCTTTTGAAAAAACTCATTAAAGATATTCTTCTTCACTTCCAAAAACAGAAACACCTTAGGAACAATTAGTTAGCCCATATTAGTATAAAGAAAACAGTGGTTTTTTCTCATAGACACCTGTTTCGTAAAATAACTAGGATACTTTCCCGAAGGTTTTTCTTAGCTAAACTTCAGTAGGAAATAATACTAAATAAGATATAACAACTTAAGAGACTCCGAAATCGATTTATCTTCCGAATTCTAAAAGTTAAAATGGCAGAAAGTCTAGAAGATTCAACCTTAGTCTCACAGATAATCGATCTACTTTTAATCATTATCAGATGAAGGCTTCTTCAAACTAAAATCAAGGATACCTTTCAGGTGAGAGAGTCAACTCCCCAACATCAATAAATGGGCTTAATCCAGATGTCACAAACAATAATATCACTGCTAAATGCTCTTCTCCTTTGGCATCGTTTTGTGTTTCCCCACCTCGAAATAATAAATCATAAGAAACATTCACTGATACATAATAAAATTCAGCTCTTCCAAAGAAAATCAGCCCAATATATTTTAATAAATACCTAGCCGGATCAGGCATTACAAAGTTATTCTAATTAGAATTAAAGAAATATTAACTTCTCAAGTGCATAAAAGCAGAAGGAACTCTACAATTTATCCTTTGTATTTTTCTATTTTACTTATCTTCCTTTTCCTCTTCCTCCATCACTTCTTTTCGAGGTAATAAATATGTTGTCGCTACTTCTACTAATCTTAAAATAACAATTGCTCAATTCATATTCTTTTTATTAAAGCATTTACTGTAATTAAATCTCTCAAAAACAATTAGGTATATTTAATCTTTAAAAACTCCTAAATATTTTCTGTAAACTTTGAATAATAGCCTAATAGTAACATTTAAAGTTATTTAAATAGCCAAAAATTGACAACTTTCAGCTGCTTATTTATGAACCCTCTTTTCAAAAACAAATGATTCTTGGAAAATGTTTCCATCATAACAAAAGAAGCTACCCAAATAATATTCTAAATATTTATTCATTTACAAAACAAATATAATGAATATTTAAGTATTTAATGTATATTTATGTCCTAGTATGAAACTAATAACATGAATATCAAAAAGGTGAGATAAAAATAAAATCGAAAAAATGTTGAATAATATTTCACAAAAAATTCATCAACTTCTCAATTAAT
>Ga0302285_10001449_pt1 | contig 13155 bp, 10 predicted proteins | sample III_Fen_E2_2_FD_200455 | JGI IMG/M metagenome (GOLD analysis project Ga0302285, IMG submission 200455) | Peat permafrost microbial communities from Stordalen Mire near Abisko, Sweden - III_Fen_E2_2 | ecosystem: Environmental > Terrestrial > Soil > Wetlands > Permafrost | place: Sweden: Abisko...
ATTCATAAACGGCATGATCTCTCTCTTAGTTTGGTTAACAATCTCCCTCTCCCGCAAATAACCATATTACTTCATATGAAAGGAGTTTTTATTTAGTCAATGTTTTGAAATTACATTTCTAATTATTTCTTCCACACAAACCAAAGAAGATTGATAATTTTTTAATAAGTATCCCCTTTGATTATCTGTGTTATCCTTGGTGTAAACTCCATTTGAGGGGGAAAGGCTTATTCAATAATCAATTTCTCTTTCCCTCCTAATTTGTTTTTGCATCTCTCTTCAGTTGGTTGTTTTTTACAAAGATAACTTGATTTGTTTTATCAAAGTTACTCTATTTTTAAGAATCTTCAGAAGTTAATTCCTCATAAGCCTCCTCTGGTCAATATTTGCTTTTTTTCTTGCTGAATGCAATTTGCTTTGTTAATATTTTTGTGTTAATGTGGTTGTAAAAAGATATGTTCTAGAAAAAGCCTCCTATCTGATGATTGATTATATTTTTAATACCCAAGACCCTCTTTTTATTATCTTTTTCAATAATGGTAGCTTAATTTATCATTTTTGGAGTCTCTAGATTATTTAGCTTATTTTTCTCATAATGGTAGAGATATCTAGGCTAAACCAATCTTGTCTATCTACACTGATATTGCCTGTCAACTTTGAGTATAAAACCAAAAGGGAACACAACCTTGGAAATGAGTGAAATCATAAAAATATGGTTTTCTATCCATTTCTATCAAAAATATTTCAAAATATATTCTGGATCACAATTTACTTTTTCATAGGCATTTTATCAGTGATTGATAATATGCGGTATGCCCCACTCAGAGTCACTGAATACTCTAGATTTTAATATTCATAAAAATTAAGATCTTATTTTCAAAAATCAGTGGGTGTGGGTGGCTATTACACTGTTTTATTAGCTTGTTTTTTTAAATATTTTTCATTGTATTTCTTCTTCTTCAATCCAATTTTTCTCTTTTTCTTCAAGCTATGCTCTCAAAGGCAACTATTATCAAAAGTAATAACCAGAAAAGAATAGGAAAGCCTATTTATCTTAAAGAACTGCTATTTCTCATTGTGCTTTGGATATTTTACATTTTGTTATCATAAAAATACTGCTTTATTTCTAAAAAGTTTGTTTTCCTTCCATTAATAAAAGCTCTCCAGTTATCGCTCTCCATCAGGTAGAAAAAGCAACTCGAATACTTCTAATCTTGTATTTTCAAAAAAGCTAAAGAAATAAACAACCCTATTCTCTTCAGAATAAAAAGAACAAAATATGCTTAACTTCTCCTTCATTCGAGGATAGTTAGAATAGATTCAATCCGATTGGATAATTTATTCTGAAAAAAACAAACATTTGATTAGCTTGAACTCTTAGCAAACAATACGAATAAATCCTACCACTTGAAAGATAATTTATTTGAATGCATTTCTGTTTGATTCACGCACAATAACATACTTTTTATTATTCCAGCAGAGAGAATATTATACTAATATTTATCAGGATTCTCTCTCCATTTGCCTTCTTTAAGAATCCCTGACTTTTTTTTCATAATTTAATTCTAATGGCTGCTTTTCATTGAAAATTTCGTTTGATTTCAATATTCTCGTAGAATTCACCTTGAAATATCCTTCCTTTACCACTGACACAGTTAGGTTGTGTCACAATTATTCTTATATTGTATCGATAATACGCTTTTTGTTTTCACTTTCTAAATATCTTTCTTTTCCTACCCGAATCTGATAACCATAAGAGAAAATCCTTGAATATTTATGAATTCTTGTAGCGTAATTTAGATTGTCTATTTCTCACTCAAAAGTCTAATATCCCTCCCCTTTGATTTCTTATTAAAATCTCTTCGAAAAATGGTAATAAATATGTTGATATTTCGTTTCTTCTTTTTTTCATTTTTCCATTATGCATTCGTTTTCTTATTTACTATTTATAAGAACATCAATGGCGCTGTATTAATTATCATATTTTTCTTCTAGTTGGCTAATGTCGTTAAGTCAGTTATGAAAATACAAGCCAGCTCCACTAGCTGACATAAAAGTGAGATACTTTTTGAAATTAATATGGCCTCAGATTTTTAAGATATTTTCATCCTCCCCCCCAACGTATCCGTTTCCTGTTTTTTCTTCTTTTCTAGGCTGGGCTATTTTAACAGAATTCTTGATATTTTCAATGCCTTTTGAAGAGCTAGATGTAAATATCTATTTTGAGGTTTGAGTGATTCTTTGCTGATGGTTTCAGGCAATCTTGATAGAGATTACTAGAAGAATAATTTGTTCTCTTAGAATTAGTTGGCTCATGCTTTTGTTCAATCTATTTTTGTGCAGTAAAACTACCTTTTTTATGCTTCTATATCAAAAGGGAAATGCTACTTTACACTGAATTTCGAAGACAACAAATTTACAAAAGTTTCTTGTTTCTATGAATAAATCAAATTGCAAGTTGGAACAAGTGATTACAAATTATTTCACAATTATGAAAAACTGTAAGATGGATTCTTTATCACTTTTAAAGGAAAACTACCTATCTTTTGAGCAAATCCATTAGTAGAACATAATAATCTAAATGAAAAAAAAATACCACAAAATGCAGAAGAATAACTCCTGCTTCAATAAAACTAAAAGCAAGCAGTTTTGAAGAAGAAATATCAACGAACTCAAAATTAATTTTAATTCTTGATCTTCCTCGCACACTCACCATCATCTTTGTCATCAAAAATTTATCACTTCCGCATTAGCAGCTAGACAATCGATTTCTTTTTATCTGCTTATTTTTCTGCCAGCTTTTTGACCATTTCTTCTTTCTCTCGATCAGCAACTCCCAACATGCTAAAGATGATGTTCAAGAAGTTTTCTGCTTCAACAACTTTTTTCCTTCAAACAACAAAAAAGTTAGCATAGGTTATTTTATTTTCTGAGTTAAAATCAAAAGAACTAAAATCAGTTTAGCTTTTCTTTACTTATCATGCAGTGCGCACAAGAACTGAATAAATATGGTCTTGAGCTGCTCCTTCTGAGTTACAGCTTCTGTATTTTCCCTGAGTTTTCTTATCTCTTTCTTGAGTAGTTTTGTCTATCATCAAAAAATAAAATAATATCATACAATGCATTCAAAGTAAATCCTGTTAACTATTGTGCATAATTTTGCTTACATTATTTTCTTAATTGATAATGAATTCATCTTTGGACTTCAATTCATCGATTAGCTCGTCTTACTTTGATGCAAAGAAATCTTTACTAGCTTTAAGTTCGCTATTCTCCTTGATTAACTTATCAACATCTTCTTCTTTGATCTTCTGCTACTGAATCTACTGAGCCATCGAACCTTGTTGTTTTGTATTGGAAGCTGCTTCTAATTCTTTTACAATCTATTCACTCATACTCAAGAAGCTCGAATCATTATCCTCATTGTTTTTATTCTCGTTAATTCTCTTATCCTTAATTTTTTTGGAAGAATTTGGAGGGGAATCTTATTTAATCGTCTCAAAATCATTTATTTAGAATGGTTCTTTTTAATTCGAAGTTGGAGGTGTCCTAGCTGGTGTTCCCTTGAGTGAGTTGATATTTTAATTCTTACTCCTATATCTATTCAGTTCTTTCTGCAGCTCCAATAAGGAATCGTAAAACACTCCAACTTTTCTCAGTTAGTCTTTCAATAAATCTTATTTCAGTTTGCCATCTTCTTCAATCTTTCTACCTTAAGGAAGTGCATCGAGGAATTTCTCTAAAATCAGCGAATAAGACTCATACGCTTTAAGTTTAGCAGCTTCTCGTTTTGCAATAACTTAATCTTCATCTTCAATAGGCGATATCACAGGGGAGTAATGTTATGACAACTCTGAATCATCGTTATTATCCTTTTGATTCGTCAGAACATTCGAAATTTACGGTTGTTGTTTCTGAATATTTTGAGAATTCTAAGCACTAACACTGCTAGTCTACGATGCGTGCTTGTTTTTTTATTGATTTAGCATCTGCTGTTGTTCTTATTGTTCCTACAAAATACCGGCTATTTTGGTATTCTAAAGTGCAATGAATTACTCAGCAAGAGCACAAATATCATCTTATTCTGAATCATTTTGTTATTCCTTTCTGAAAGAAGGTGCTTCTAACAGTAATTTGAGTTTTCCAACTCCAGCGGAATATTTGTTCTTAATCGAACTAAGCTAATTCTACATGTCAGACAATGATACCTTCAACATATCTATCTACTCCGATGAATTACCTAACGAACTCTGTGGGACAATCTTCGAAGACTATCCTATTTATTATTAGAGTTTCTGAATTAGCACCGCTTATTGATTTAAATTATTTTCCAGATTTTTATTCTCCTAAGCTAATTTTTCTTTTTCTTCTTTGAGATCTTTAAACGATTGCTGCAACTCCAAATACTTCGATTTCAACGCTGCCTCCACGTATGGTTTGGATTACGAAGAAGTCTTCATACGCTAAGCTAACTGCTCGATTCTCTTTTTCTTCTTTTCAAGAAGTTACTCGAGTTCTTAGATTCTTAGCTAATCTTCCGTTGGAATCAATTATCCAAACTCACTTCGCAGCTCTTCGATTTATTACTGCAACGATATCTTGTCATTGATAAGTTGCTGCTCCTCAAATTGTGCTTCCTGCGTTGTCAATTCTTTCGTCAGCTAGATGTTTAGTTTGCTCTCCTCCGATTAGTGACTCTCTGCTGTATTATCACTTCCTTTCTCCTCCTCGTTAGCTTACTCTCCATCCTATGATCAAAATCAAATATCAAAACGTTCATAAATTTAAAAAAAAATACCTCTTTTTTCTCATCAATTTTTGCCAAATTTAACATTATTTTACCTCTTTTTCTTTGAGATTATTTTACTGCTTCTAACTAAACGACGGTTATTGTTTGTTCCCTTAAACCAAATGTGAAACTAACCCACCTTCTACATCATGTTCACTATCATTTTCACTTTCCTAATTCTTCTAGCCATTTCCATTATTGTTCTTCGAAGATTTCCTACGACGTGATTGCGTATTCAGTTAGAATTCTTCGATCTTTTTATTCTAATTCTGAATTACTTACGAAAGATAATTGCAATCTTCTTCGAATCTCTTTGATTTCTCCTTTTCCTTCTCAAGTTATCCATTCAATTTCCCTATTTGCTCTTCGATCTATTCAGTTTACGTATGTTCTTAGTTTTCCCTATTTAATTGCTATTCTTTTTCTTCTAAACACTCCTCCAACTCTTCATTTGCATTTGCAAGCTCCTTATTCAACGCAGACAGCTTGTCTATTTAGTTTCTTAGGAGAAGTATCTCATTGTCTTTGTTAGATTATTCCTTGGTAGGATTATTTCTCTCACCTTCAACTTAACCTCCCTGCTGATTTCCTTGATTATTGTTAAGTATTTCAGGATGGCTATCTAGAATCGCTTCAAGATGTTTAATATATCCTTGCTAATCGTCTATTTCTTGCTTCATCATAGCTGCATCATTCTACAATCCAAGAATATCTTGTTCTCGTTGATTCTTCTCTGCTTCTAATTATCCAATCACAATCTTAAGTTGCTCTTCCATTCCATTACTCAATATCTCAGCTTTTCTAGAACTGCTACTACCAGATTATAAATCCTACCTCGCACTCCTCTCTCTTTCTTCCTTTCTTGCCATTTGTCTCTCAGCATCGTCTCTACTATCAGCTTTTACCTTTCCTAGTTGTAATTGCATCTTGAACGGCTATTATGATTATACCTCAGTTGGCTATTACTATTATTCTGTCTATTTTCCTTGATTTAATTACGGCAATATCTAAACATTCTTGGCATTTTTACCTAAAAACTTCTCAGGTATTTGGGAAGCTATTTATTCATATGAAGATTCCGATGATTCAGGATGTTCAATTTACTCAATATTCTGCATTAAAGGTATTATTTCTCCTCTAGCTAACTGCTTTTCCCTTTCGTTCTTTTCTGGCTTCACATCATTGAATGCATCGAAACTATAATTCTATGATTCCTTATCAAGTTAACTCTACTACTATCCTTGCTCATTTTCCCCTTCATTAATCTCATTCTTCGACTGCACTTTGTCTTCTAATTATTAGATTTAATCTCTCAGTTCATTTATTTGAATAATCAACGATTCATTTTACGCAGCAAGAGCTTCTTTTTCTTCAATCAGCACCTGCACATCATTTTCAGCTTGGCCATCAGATCCATCCTTCTTTTCTGGTATTTTCTTCATCGATTCTTCAGCAACTTATTAGCTTAAATTCTCTATGATCCTATCCTTTCCAGCGAGATTAGCAAGATGCACATTATTCAATTCATTTATGTGATTCAGCATATTCTCGTTTATCTAATTCAATTCTTCATTTTTACCCATCGTCTCATGAAGCATCGCAGTGAGTTCTTCAACTTTCTGATTTTACTCATTTCCGTGGTTATTCAGCACTTCAATGTTGCTGTTGAGTTCGTTAATGTGATTCTTTAATTCTTCTATGTAGTTTATGTTATTAGAATTGTTGTCGTTGCTGTTATTTTCATTTTTGTGCATCTCTTCGCTAGTTGGATTATTGCTATTAGCGAATTCTTGATTAGCTGCTATTAATTCTTAGTTATCAGCTGTGAGTTACTCGCAATGCTCATGTAGTCGCTAGTAATTATCACTAAGTTCTTGCAGTTACGCTATCAAATGGGAATTCAATTCTTTCATTTCTTCGAATGTGCATTCTTGTTCAATTTCTTCCCCTTGATTGTCTAATATCCCTTGTTCCTCCATTTCTGGACTCAACTGCTATCCTTGCATTTCTTATTATTCTCCACGCTAGTTATGCTAATACTAACTTTAGATTTACTCTTTCTGCTACTCTTAATGCATTTCATTCTATCCATTCTAGAATTCCCACGATTCTTAATTATTATCTGCCAACTGGGAATCAAATTATTCCTACTATTCTTACTATTATTATGCTGCTAAAGACATAATTTACTACAACTCTTGTTGATGCTTATCCAAAGTTTATTTCGTTTCTTGGAGCTATTCCTCCAACGATTGCAATTCTAAACTCTTAAGCTATTAAATTCTCTTCGTTTCTCGTATCGTCTCTTCCAATTCAATCAATTCTGACCTTCCATTTTTGAGCTACTCCTCAGTCTGATGATCAAAACCACTTTGCTACTATTTACTCTTTCCATGACTCTCTGTAGTCTTCTACTCTTTTCTTTTGACTTTTTCTTAATTATCTTCTACTTCTCTTAGCTTCCTTCTCGTTCCTTCTAGTTCTTTCTCAGCCACATTCAATCTTTCCACAAGATCTTCATTTCGCTCTCTTTGCGCAACCTAGAAATTCTCCAAACTTGCAACAATAACAGTTCTCCTATTCTTTTCAAGCTTTTCACTTTCTAAATCTCTTAATCCTTTCGCATGCTCAGTAGCAGCTCGTTCGAGTTCTAAATTCTTCGAGTAAACTCTATTTGTTTGAAAATCCCCAACAAAAACAAGTTTATTACAAACTAGAATTTCAATAAATCAGTTATCTTCACCCCCAAAAAGGAACTACAACTCCCAGCTATTCATCAATCAAAATCATGAAAAAAATCCCTTACTGATCTTGGAGATTCCTAATCGTTTCGACTGCTTGATTATTTTGATCATTCAGCTATTCAATAATCGTTTCTTTCTCATTCAGATCGGCAAGTAATTCCACCATAGAATCTGTCTTCCTCTGCAGTTCCATTCTAGTTTCCTCCGCTAGATTCTTAAGTGACTCCACTTATTCCTGGACTACCATCTTCTCCTATTCTACCAAATCCCTCTAATGCTTATCAGAATTGATTTCTTCTCTCAACACAGCATTATTTCTCACCATCTCTTCGATTTGCTTTTCCTATTCCAGGATCTTCCTCTCCATATCACCAAATACTTCCCTGTGCAAATGAACTTTCTCTGAAAAGAAACTACCTAATTTACCCAGCATCTATGCTACATCTCTTTCATCCGTGTTCAGCAATCCTCCTGCTTCTAATACACTTTTTAGATTATTCAGCACATCGAATAATTCGTTTTTGACTAATTCAGTGCTCTCCAATGCAGTAGATTCCCTCTGCTGCAATTCATCTACAAGCTTCTCTAACTAGACTGCCTTAGTCTTCAACACCTTTTCTTGCTCTTTCTTTTGTTTCCTCTCTTCCTTCAACTTACTCACCCTGTTTAGAACCATTCCAAATGTTATTACATATTTATTTTTCCAAATTCAAAATCAGCACAAAAAAACAAGATAATAACCAATCTTTTACTGTTCTTCTAAGGCAGCTGCTTTCGGATTAGTATCTAGTAACTATTTCGAAACAATAAAAAGATTAAACCTTGCATCATTTAGCATATTTGTTCTACTGTTTACTTCTTATTTTTGTGCTACTTCAGTCTTGAGTTATTCCAGACTTGCTGTTTTCAATGACAACTCTTTCTCCTTTTCTTTTACCCTATCTCGAAGCTCTGCAACTAACGCATTTTATCCATTATGCTATGTAGCCATTTTAGCAAATTCTCGTCTTAGAGTCAGCACAATCCTTTATTCTTCACTTGTATCTTCGTAACTTGGGATATTCATTTGAATATCGATTTCGCCAAGCATCTGCACAAACTAATCTAAATATGATTTTCTAACATTCCCTGCTTGCTCTCGAAGTGCTTGTTCCAATAATTTATGCTAATTGTTGTTGTTGGTGTTATTATTGCTATTTGCCATCATTGGCGATGAGCTTCGAGATAATTTTTCATCTCTACTTGGGTTTCTTTCTGGCTTACTTGCAGTTTTATAAAATCCTTAAGTACCGTTTGTCTTAGAAAACCCATTGATTGTTGATTCATTGAAACCGTTTGATTGCGAAATGGATTCTTGCTAAAAGAACGGACCAGATGTAGAGTTGAATAGTCTCGATTAGTGCTGTTGTTATGATTGCTTAGGTGTGAGATGACCTTCTTGGATTGGAGGAGCAGATGGATTTCGAGTGCCTTAGAAAATATCTAAAACAAGCATAATCAAAACAAACAATATTAATATATTTTGTTTTCAGATAACACAAGGAACTATGCATGGAATATTTGCAATTTTGTTAAGTCTTACTCGCGAAATGAGTGATAATATCAGCACACTCTGATTTCAAAAACACAATCATTTCTTGAATTTCTGTCGTTTTCGATGGATTCTATTCTTTCAAGAGCACACCCTTCAGCTTAGTTTCTTTAGTCGCAAAATCTAAATAACCTTAGATTTTCTAAGAAGGATCGATCTTCTTCAATTCACTGATAAGCATACCCTCGATCTTGTAGCTCGATTCTGCTTTTCTAATTTACTCTAATTCTTTTTCTCGCAGCGATAAATTGGACTGTAGTTTCCTCATAGTTGCCTTGTAGTCAGCAGCTTTATTCTCCGAATCAGTAATTTATTTCTTCAAAGCAGAAAGTTATTCTAATAGATTCTAATCAGCTTTGTTTCCTGCTTTCATCGCTGAGACTTTCGATATTTCAGCTTGGAGATTACCTAAGTCTGTTTTTAACTCTCTGTTTTCACGAACGATTTGCTTGAGCTAGTCAGATGACAGAGCATCCTAGCCACTTTGTCTCTATAGTAAATCAAATAAAGAGAAAGGATTATTGAAAACAGCTTGAAATCATGCAAATTTTAAAAAATATTTCAATTTCGTAATTTTATTGTATTTCTCCTTGAAAACTGAATGCATGTGAGTGTGTGTATTTATTCTCTCACATTTTGTTTATTCCATGAAGTCGATCGGGATCCAAGAAGTGTTCCTGTACTAGCTGTTTTCGTTTAAAACATCTGCTATTCCGAAAATTTGACTGCTTTTTCAAGAGCTACTTTATCAGCATCAAATGCTCGAAGAGTCAAATCAGCTGACCCAACTTAATTTGTCAGCAACGATCTAACTTTCTGTGCTTAGAACATGAAATTTTTCGACTATGCAATCAATGATTCTAAATGATTATGATTATCCTAAAGAGCATTCGCCGAAGGTGGTTTATTTTCAATATCAGATGGAACGGGAATGCATCTCCTCGGAACAGTAGTTTCAATTCCTCCTCTTTTATCTCTTGGGTAAAATACTGTTGTTGCCGTCTATGATTGCAGAGAAGATTTTATACAAGCTGAAGACGGTCTCGCCCAGGTTTTTGTCATTGAACCTGAGATCGTTGATGCTGCTCCACTCAAACCACCTTACAAGTAAGACATATTATAGGATAGATATGATCTATTATGGTCTGATTCCTTGCAATAAAGATGGTAATATTTGTATTCTTTCTTCTTCTTCCTCTTCTTCGTTAAATTTATTTTTTCTTTTTTGTTGTTTGAAGCAACTGTCTTTGAAAAATTCAATTGATTTCTTTAAATTATTTGCTTTTCTTTCTCCTCTTTATCTTTCTTCTTCTTCTTCTTCCTTTTTTTCCTTTTATTTAAAAATGAATAAATCATCCCTTATCGTTTTCTTAAATCCTTTCATATGATTATCTTTTTGTTTTGTTTGAGTTGTTTAACACTTTTTTCATTCATTCGTCTTTTGAAAAATAAAACTTGCTGGCAAAGATAATTTCTAATTATTTATTTTTTTAGGACTAGTAATCTTTTTCAAAAAGTAATTAGATGCACTGGCATTTTTTCCTGCTAGCATGATTCTTCTCTTATATTGAAACAGCTTTTCTAGATTTCAATTTAATTATTCACAAGTTGTTTCACATGATTTCATTGGTTTTATTGATTTTTGAGAGATTTAAATTCAAAATAAAACAGATTTTTCTTACATTTTAAAAAATAATCTTCAAAAGAAAAATAACAATAAAATATGATTATCTCTGTATATAAGTATTTCAGATGAAAAGAGAAGGACTAATTTTGCATTGAATAGATAAGCCATATCTCATGATATTTACTTTATTAAACAACAGATGTATCTTAGCAGTAATATTAAATATATTCATTGTTTTCTTACTTTTTTCTTGGCTGGAATCAGTATTTTTTCATTGTTTTCTTTATATTTGACTTCTTTCATCTCTTTCTATCTCAAGGGCACTCTCCAGTACTTCTAAGATACAGATCAAAATTGCAGCTACACGAAGGATATGTCACAAAGAAAGGCTTCGTGTATTATAAAATAACTCCAACTCTAGTTCTCACAACATACCAAAGTTCATATTTTCCAGCACACAACTTATGACTATCAAAGTAGAAGAAAGTGTAGTTAGTCGTGGTAAATTAGTTGATAAATATCGAATATATTGGGTATGGATCAAATGGCCTATGAATCTCAATAAACGATCCGCAGTTTATCAATGTCTACCAATCCGCCGAGCAATGCAAAATAGTTGTGTTCGTAAAAAACGCTATTTGCAAATCATCCACAGCTTGGAAATAATTGTTATCTGAGTAATTACTTAGCGTTGCAGATTCCACGCAAGAATCTTTGTTGGAGTACTTGTAGCAAGGCTAAATGAGCAGTTGTACACTCTAATAAGAATTAGATATTTTATCATATTAATAGTAGCTTTCATAGATGCTCGATTTAGCTTTGTAGAAGACAGTCATTATACTTTGGTATGGATCAGTGATTGTAATGTCTTTATCGGGGTACGTTACTGTGGAGTAATCTATGTCGCTAGCATCGACTAGAGGTAACTCAGATACACTAAGATTTGTGTATCTATTGAAGTACTCAAGTTTCGTTAGATAAATTGTGTTTGATTGCAAGGCTTCCTTGTAGACATAACCACTTGAAATGTAGTTAAGAACAGTGGCAGTATCAGCGAAGCAGTTGACACCTTCAAAGAAGATAAATTGTAGTTTCAGCGTTAGGATTGAAAGGTAGAATAATAGGTACATATTTAAAAATGAAAATAAAAGAAAAAAATTAATAAATTAAGAGAAGGAGAGTGGGAATACGTCTAAAGAGTTGATTTGAAGAAGTAAAAAGACTTTTTAACTTAAAAAAAAAAGGAAATGGAGAAATGATTGATTATTAGTATTTTCGGGCAAAAGAAAAAAACAATGAAAAACAAGTTGAATTTCCTTTCGTTAATGTAAGTACCCAATCAGTACTAAAAAACTAATAATTTGAAGAGGATTAATTAATCTTGATTTAATTGATCGTATTATCAATTTAGTCAATTATTTATTTACCAGACAAAAAAAGTCAAGAAAAAAAAGCGTTTGTGATCAATAATTTCGTCTACAATTTTCTACCAGCGTTAGAAGAAATCATATGTAACATTTAGTTAGTATTCGTGAAGCTAAAAATAAATCATTTTACCTCGCCACAGTATCCTTTTGTAAGCTTCGATTGTTCAAAACAAAACCTATGGGTATTCAAATCACCTAGCCAAAATATTTCATATATTTTTAGCTCTTTTTTTGTTCGTTTGTCCATGGGTTAAATTTCCTTTGTTGCTAACAGCTTGTTTATAAATCTTCAGAAAGAAGCTTCAGAAAGTCACACTTTTGTTCATGCCAATTCGAAAATAACTTTTCAAAAAAAAAGTTAAGTATTGACTACACAAGATTAAAGATTATTGTTACAGGAAAGTTAAAAATATTAAACTGTTTAGATTCATTTTGTATCTTGAACCAAAAATATCATAAATTATAATTCTAGCAAGATATTAAGCAATAATTCTGTCTAGTAATTAAAATTCATTCATGTTTCTTGAAATAGAAAGTACTAGACAAGCAAATTTCACGAATTACTACTTACTGGAGGCAATTATCTTTTATAGATCATACACAATTATTTGTGAGAATCTTTTCAAAAAAAATTAAAGGTTCTTCTCCTATATCCCCCACCACAATCATAAATGTATCATAAATCCACTCAATTCAACGTTTTGTTCGGTTAGTTAATTATTTATTATCCTCAACCAAAATGTAACATTTTACTTTAAAACTCAAGAGTAAAATGTTTATTTTTGTTGTAACTTTCTCAACAATTTTATTTCTCTACATAGAAATAGGGTGTTATTTCAAGATAAAATTGATTCGAATTTTGCTTCAGAGACAACGCAAGGGGGGCGGAAGTTTTATTAAATTTGTTTTCGTGAAGTGTTCCTCTGATTACAGTAAACAATCAGTCAAACATTTCAAGATTAATAAATTCAAGAGTT
>Ga0302285_10001451_pt1 | contig 13147 bp, 8 predicted proteins | sample III_Fen_E2_2_FD_200455 | JGI IMG/M metagenome (GOLD analysis project Ga0302285, IMG submission 200455) | Peat permafrost microbial communities from Stordalen Mire near Abisko, Sweden - III_Fen_E2_2 | ecosystem: Environmental > Terrestrial > Soil > Wetlands > Permafrost | place: Sweden: Abisko...
ATAAAATGCAAAAATGCATATGAAATAGCTCCCTTATTGTCTGCTATTATTAACAATAAAACTCCTTTTTTCAGCCATTTCAATGTATACTTTATGTCAATCGAAGGATCAATGTGCGCATTTCTTAAGTCGACAATTCGCCTGAGTGATCTGTGTCGATAATCGTAAATAGCTTTCTGATCTCTTCAATCTACGGTTTGGTGAGGACTCTCTAGTCAACGAGGCGCTTTTCTAGCTCAATGGAGGCATCTTCACCTGAACTCATAACTTTTTATGTGTTATACTTTTCTCACTATTTTATTTGATATTCAAAAATACATTCACAAAATTAAGGTATAGAAATCTATCTTGACTTTCTCACAACCTGAATATCCCGATCATCACTGTGGGTTATTCCTTTTTCTTCCCGCATTTTTCAACTAAAATTAAGGATATTAATATAACTTCATCTCTTCTCAATCAACAATGTCTTATGTTCAACTCAACTCTAAATCAGCATACAACTTTTCTCAAAATAATTAAATCTTATTAATGTATTTCTTGAGTTTGTTTAGTGAAAGTAATTCAATATTTTCTTTGTATCTGTCTGATGAAATTATTATGAGCATTGGAGATTTTCAAAAGGCAATCTTGATTGAAGACAATAATGTTATTTCCTACATATTATTTCCAAATAATTCTTGAGATTATTGTGTCCACTTTTAGATTCTTTTGTTAGATATCTAAATGGATAAACAGAGAGAGTTAAGTTTGTAATGCCAGTTTTATTCTCAAATATTATTTTCAAAGTAGATTTATTGATTTAATTCGATTAAAAACACTTTCTATCTTGTTTTATGCTTGTCAAACAGTTGAAAGCATACCTTGCATGCACCTTCAGTTTAGTGAGTAGTTGAATTCAATTAATATCAGTTTTGATTAAAAGTACAATTAATCATGGCTTACAGCTTTAGAACATTGATCAAATAAATTAACATTTCACAATTTCAAGAGTAAAAGGGTATTTGTTCTCAATTAATTCGCTCGATCTTTAACAATGATGGCAAAACAAGAATATTTAAATCATGAAATAGAATTTAGATTAACATTCTGCCAACAACTGATTTATTTAAATGGCTGGAAAAATCAAAGTAAAAGCATATTCTCAAATCCTAAGAGAGACGCAAGGATTGTAGCAGTAGTAGTGGTTTAAACACCTTGATAATAGACAGATTGATAACTTAGTAATAATAGGACTCTTCTCAGAATCCGATTAGCTAGGACTTTAAATTATTGCACTTCTCTTTGATATTCGTAATTGTAGATTGCTTTAATCACAGGAAAAATCAACAAATAGCTAGAAGACATAAACAGACTCCCTCACACTCTTCACTGTCAGTCTAGTTGCCAATACTTCTATGAGCATTCAACCAACTGCAATGGCAATGGACAATAGTGTCAGCGATACTAGCTTCAACATCTCAGATTTGGAGAAGCAACTCGCAGAACACCAGCATAACACTTCCTAATAGAATGAGTTTATGCAAGGCAATCATGAATAATAACACTAGCAGCATTAACAGCAACAATAGTCAGAGAGCTTCAACTTATTTTCTAATCGCCTGTCTGGGATATCTCAAGGCAAGATGTCCATTGAAAGCAGCGAAATGCGTCATCACCCACAACTTCTAAACTAATTTTCAGGAATACCTGGAAATGAACTGCCAATGATCAGCAGCCTGAACAGCAATAACTTAGTTACAAATGTATCTCCAGATAAAGCGATAGGACAGAGTCTCTTTGCAGATCGCAAGACGCTAGAAGGATTTGGAATGCACCACAATGATAATAACAATAGGTAATTAGATATTTCGTCATAGTTTTACATTAATTGTTTATTCCACATTGGTCCCATTTAGGCTTTCAGAGTGCTTTTACGAGAACAACTTTGATCTAGGATTCAATAAAGAAGCACCGCGCAGCTCTCTTGAAGAACAAATCAGACTTTCAGGTACAAGCACTAAGTTATTCGATGGATCATTAATAGAGACACATGTTGTCTCTAATACAAACAACTAATTAAATCTTGATTAATTTGCTTTCTTAGGAGCTGCAAACAACTACTTTGCAAAGGTAGATGCTTAAGCCACTTAGGCAGGACTGAATGGAGGAGGCAGGTACTCCAGTGGAATCGGAATAGGAAACAACAACAACTTTAACTTCGCTTCAGCTTTTAACAATGGTAATCTTGGTTTCAATAACAATAACAGCAGTTTCCCTTCAGGTGGATTTAACTCTGTGTTTGGATTGAACAATAACAATAACCTTGCACAACAGCAGAAATAACAACAGCAGCAATCATTGATACTATTGACAAGCAACAATAATTACAACAATTCCAATGCTATTTCACTTAGTAACAACACAGCGTTGTAGCAATAACAACAGCCTGCTAGCCATGTTGGAGAAAGAGAGTAGAGTTACTTCGAAAAGAAGCTGTTAGACTAATTAGAGAATGACATTCCTGGTAATAGTAACAACAATGGAAGTGGAAACTAAGCAGATTCACAGAAGAATCAGGAGTATCATCAGCAATTTAACATCCCAAGCACCCTCACCAATTTATCAAACACAACAGCAGGAGGAGGAACAGCAGCCAACAATCCTTATTATTCCAACAGCTTGTTCCCTTTCAATACCAATTCTCAAATGCCTATTTTCGATGCTTCTTAGACATTGCATATCTTGCAGCAGGGATACTTCTCATCATAGCACTAGTAGCAGCAGAATCAGCAGTCATAATACTAGAATCCATCTCTGATTTCCTCCTTAGGACCACTAATTGAAAAAGGTACTTTCATCACTAACTCATAGACAACATCTGCTCAGCAGTAGTTGTAACAGCAAATTAAAGCAAATGCAACTCAACCTCCGTTGGAGTTGCTCACGATGAAGATCGAGAACAGAAACAGCATGGAAAATGCAATTGAAGATAAAGAATTCGATCCGAAGTTGGAGCAATCGTCTGAGCTTCTTAACCAATCTGGGAAGCTAAGCCTCAATAGTATGCCACGAAGCAGCAACGCTCACCACCTGGAGAAACTCAAATAAGACATAGATTTACTCTCCTTTCCTGAAATCAAAGAAGAAAAGCTCAGCATTGGCAGTATTGCAAACAATCACGCAGAATTCATTGGAATCAATCATCATCTCAATCTCAATAGCAATAACAATAACAATAGCATCGAACATGGCTTTATACCCTCCAGCAGCGCTCAGCGAATGAGTTTAGGTGGATTGAGTGGGTTCGGGAGTGAGCAGAAACAGAGTCTCTAGAGAAGCTCCAAGAATCGAGACCGTGCGAGTCTTTTCCAGAAGATCTCAAACGCAACTCGTTTGTCGGATCCTGGCTGCAATAGGATATCCTTCCCAACGTTTGACTACGAGCTCTAGAAGTAGCTGGGTGAATACACGAGACTTAGCTTGAACAACAGAAACGACCAAGACGAGAATAACAATTCTTCTCAATGCAGCGATAACTCTTCGATCCTCGAGGAAGGAAACAACAAGAAAGCGAAAGAAGATGAAGTGCTCTCATGCAACTGCGGTAAGACCAAGTGCCTCAAGTTATATTGCGTCTGTTTCTAGCAAGGCTAAGTGTGCACAGAAGCATGCAAGTGCACTGACTGCTAGAACACAATTCTTTGCGTCGAGGAGCGAGAGAAAGCAATAAATGCTATTCTCCTGAGAAATCCAGAAGCATTTAAAACCAAAATCGAAGTCTTAGAGGACTAGCAATAACAGTAAGTAACACTCTTTGGCAAAATAGAAGAAAGCGAATAATAATACATGCAGTCAAACGCGGAATATTCTGCATAATAGCAATAACAATCGTAGTCTCAGTAGGCTTCAGCAATGGGCTAGGAAGTAATTATCACTGCTAACGAAGTGCCTGTCAAACTTGGACACAAGAAGGGATGCAACTGCAAGAACTCTCTCTGCAAGAAAAAGTACTGCGAATGCTTCAATGCAGGTGTCAAATGCACCCAGCTGTGTAAATGCGAGAATTGTTAGAACGGAAAGAACGATTCGCCGGACGCGCAAGGACAACATATCAACGTCGAGGGATCGAATATACTCGACTAAGAGAACTACAACAAAGGAAATGTTGTCTCAATAAAGACGCAGAACAACTTCTTCGGCAACATCAAGCTAGAAGTGTTCAGAGGCAATATGGTAAACAGCGACAATAATAGTAATTTCACCACAAAGATTGAGAATCAAACTGCTTAGCAAGCTAGCAACTACCCACAAAGCATCTAAGAGGAAAAAGGAGAGGATGCCTAGAGTAGTAACCAAATGAGGGTTGAAGGCTGGGATGAACCCAAAAAGAATCGATAGCAGGTAAATAAGATTAGTATTTCGCAAGCTGGAGGGTTAGATTCAAGAGTTGGGGATTTAGAAAGTAGACTCGATGAAGGTAGAAAAGCGATAAGTAACACAACAGCTAAAGACAGAGGACTAGATGGACAACTTGATTTAGCAGTCAAACAGTAATAATAGCAGTCAGAGTATGAGGAAAATATCTACTCGAGAAGTATCCTCAATTACAACATCAGCGGGGTTAACGTCAATACCAATAACCTTGGGTTTATGCAGAATGGCTTTGGCAGCAGTGGAGACGATTTCGGAAGGATTTCGGAGAATTTCGGAAGAACCCAAGGATAGCAATCATAATAGCAATACAGAGATGTGTTTGGAAGAAATAGAGAATCCTATGGAGACATGAATTAGCCGAATAATGCAAATCTCTTCGGGATGGGCAGAGAATCTTCTTAATTTAACACTCTCAATATGAATGGTACTAACAATAACAACCCCAACAACAGCGGGATTGGGATTGCTGATGAGCTAAATCACACCAGGTTCACAATATCTGAATTGGAAAACAACTACACTCAAAAGAAGAGGCAGAAGAACTCACTAGGAGCTATGAAAAATGAAGATGACAACAACCAATCAGAGGATCAACATCAAGCGATGCTGCTCGGCTAGTTCTCAAATGGAAACAGGCAGTTCTCTTAAGACACCTCGTTCAACAGAATGCTTCGAGATACTTATACCAACTCCAACGCTAATAACTACAATAATGGCATGCTCAACAGCAGCAGCAACAATAATAATAATAAGTTTTATCCATTTGATTCCAGAAGCAGTGGAATGGTTGATTTCAACAGGTTTAGTGAAATACCTCCTAATGATGTTGCTGCTAATAGACAGCAAAACAGATCAATTACCCACAACAACGATATATCCTTAACAAGTAAAGACAATTTCGATGCTGAGCACCCTAACAACCAATCTCAGGAAGCATCTTATTTCAACAATGATCCTATTAATCGCCCAAGTAGCGATGATCCCACTCATATTTGAAGTTAATTGATACAAATGAATGCTATAATAATTGCTATCTCCTTCTTTATTTTATTGTTTTCTTTATTTCCCAAATAGTTGAGTCCTTGTGTACTTGATTTCCTTCTTGTGGCTCATTAGCACAATTTGCACTGTATTCTAAAATCATAATACTTCTATTTGAAGTTCCTATCTGTGCTGCTTTTAGGCTCTAACCATTTCATTTTTAAAATACATTAATGATGAATTTGCATTCAACTAATTCAATTTCCTTTGTTTGTACTTGATTTGTGCATGAATTGTAACTATTCTTTTAGAAAATGATGATTGGCAGTTAAGATCTTCTGGATTTGTTAGAGCCACTAAATAAACAACTGAATATCCATTAATTTTCATTTGGAGGAAGACAGGATAAATACAGTTTTTATGGATAGCTTTGGTTTGAAATAAAACAGAAAGAATTAGAAATAAGAAATAGCCACAAACAACACCCAAAGAAACAATAAAAACAAAATAAAATATCTATCAATCACTCTTTCAAATCAGAATCATAACTGCAATAACATCATGAATACCTCCGGATTTATTACTTCTAGCAATAGCACATAACTCACTAACCAGAACCAAGTTGATCGTGTATAAAAGGTCTTTGAGAGAATCAAAGGACTCCAGAGCAGTATCGAAGGAGAAAAATAAAGCAGATTCGCTGTTATCTCATAACTTTTAGAGACATTCGAATCAGCTATTGCTGGCCTTAATGCGAGAAAAGAAGAAAAGTTCGATACACTTGCTCAGAAACTCAGTGCTTTGGAAGCAGCTGTCATCGAGGAAGGTGATCGCTCTGAAGAGCAAGCAGAATCTACACAGAGAGAACTCTAAGGAATCGAGAAGAACTGCATTAGATTGATTGAAGTTAACGCTAAAGAAAGAGCTGAGAGTGAGAAGAAACTAGCTTAAAAACTGGCCGGGTAGTTCGAAGCCCTTGCAGTCGAAGCCAACAAGGAAGCTCAAGCGCAGTTGAACTCGCATGGGTACCTTGAGGGGTACTTAAATGAAGATCTTCCTAGACTAAAGGACGAGCTAAGTTACGAGATCCAGTAAAGACAAGAGATGGAATCGAAGATCTCCGCTTAATTCAGCTAGCAGATCTAAGAATTAAATGAAGTCTTAGTCCGTGAGCGCAAAGAAAGAGAATCAAAAGAAGAAAAGCTCGTGTCGTTCCTTCGAGAGCTTTCACAGCGCACCTAAGAGAACCTTCAAAGAGTCAAGAAAGACAGAGAGACTAATGAAGAACAGATTGTTCTGCTTGTGGAGAGTGTGATTGAAAAACTCAAGAAGGAAATGATTGAGCTTGAACTGTGAAGAAAAACCCAGTCAATGATTGTCCCTGCTTTTTAACCACATGAAAGCAAAGCATCAGTAGCTTTTTTGTAATCTTGATGTAGTTATTTTTAGTATGTTTTTTTTATCATTTTAAGATAATATTAGCATTTCAGTAATGTCTAAATTCTTTTTATCAATTGATTGTAAATCTAGTGAAAAAACAATTTTTTAAGGTATTCAACTTTTTTTAATAAGCTAATATTTCAAACATTTTTTTTCTCAAAATAGCATCTTAGTCTTCAAAACTCTATCATTTTTAATCTAAAGATTCTTAAAACAATGAAAATTTCAAAACATAATTTAAGAGCAAATTTTTACTAAGAAAAGAGTAAAATGCTGATATTAAATTACAAAAAGAGATAATAAATAATAGAATTTCCTGTAAGGTTAAAATATGAAATGGAGAAGGTTGAAAAAATATTATTCTGTTTATTTAGATATTGATTATATATTGCAACAATTTGTTTTAAGGATAAAAAAAGAAGTTAGAAAAATAATACAAACTTTCTTTTATTTTGAATACATTTAAAATTAAATAGGCTTCTTATTCATTTTTTGTGAGCGGATTTTGAATTTAATTTTATGAATGTTTCAATTCACTTTTCGTTGGGAGGAAAAATAATAAATTATTATTTCACAAATTTTCCAAGGATTCAAAGCAAATAAAGGGCTAATCTTAATAGAAACACACAACAGATCAAAACAAAAAATGAATAATAAATAAATAAATCAAATAATTTAAAAAAGGAAATACAGACAGATACTTAAAATAGTTGATTATGCAAGAGCTGAGTCTCTGTGCTTAATACAATCTTGATTGTATCTTTCCGCTACCCACCAAGATTCGGTCCAATAGTTGGCAATAATGAATCCAAAGTGATGGTATTTTTCTCGTGGGACAAATATCTCAATAAAGAGATATTGTGGAAGTTTTTGAAGCCCCTTTCCAATGAATAAGCTCTCGCATCTATTAAGAATGCCAGTTAATCTGGCTGTCTTAGGAGTTCAAAGCGATCAAATATTGAACAACAAAAACAAGTTTTTCAGAGAGCTATTTTGGAAGTCCCATGAAATCAGAGAAATTCCATCTTTTACCTTTTCATAACTATCTAAACCTTAGATGCTTATGTTTAGTAAAAAATCTTACGGATCCTTCTGCGCCAATCTAAGACCCCCCGAACTTGAAAGTCATCAATGATGCAAAGCAATAAAAGCTGAAACATTGAAGATTGTCAACTGACTGCTGATTCACATGATTTTAGCAAACGGAGCAATTTTCTAATGGCAGCTATTTCAAAACACCATTAATTGGTTCAATATCGATATTTCATAGAATTCAGGGAGGAAATGAAAGAAAAAGAGGTAAGAAGGAAGTGACTGACAGTTAATAAACAAAAATAAGAAATTTCACTGTTTCAGCCTTCCTTTTATCTCCTAAAATAAAAATATTAAAATAATTGAAAGAAATAGTATCACAATAATAATTTAATTCATTTTTAAAGAGAGAAAAAGATAAAAAGCAATAAAAAATATTAACAAATAAATTCAAATCACAACATTAATTCCTCTAAAGGAATAATAAAAAGGCATACTTTTAATTTTGCCTCCCTTTCATACATTTTGAATTTTGTTAATTTTACTGCTATTATTGTCAGTTGATTTATCCAATTAATTTATGATTCAGAAAAATTAATTGTTGGGAAGGAAGCAAAGGTGGAGAATAGATGCCATTTAAACAAGATGAACTTAATTGGGTTAAGTTCATATTTTAATATTGATTATTGTTAAATTAGGAAAAATATTTGTGATAAATAATGAATATTTAATTTCAAGAATTGAAATATTTTTATAAATAGTTAATTAGTTTGAAGAAGTATTTGACAATAGATAGTTATTTTGCTTATTTTAGTTGGAGGAATTAAGAATAGATTTAAAGTGGGAATAGATCAACGGCATTTGAATTCATTATAAGAAACAATCAGGTAGACTAAGGTCAGGGAGTCCGGGCAGGAAACTAAGGACTATGAGGATAGGAAGAGAGGAAAGAAAGGATTATTCCAAGTGAGAAGAGAAAAGCAGAGGAATTCAATGTATTTTTAATAATAACAATAATAAAGAAAAGAATAGCTTGTGGAATTAAGATAAACTAAAATAAATGGGAGGAAACAACGAAAAGATTGAAAAAAAACCTGAACCAACTATGGATGAAGTCTTGATCGATATGAGAATGGCAGCGAAGAGATTTGAGATGGATGCTCGCAAGGCAGAAAAGGAAAAAGCTAAGCAATTCTAGAAGGCTCAAGAGGCCATCAAGAAGAATAATGAAGAAGGTGCAAAACTATATCTCCAAAACGTTATGTAAAAAGACAATGAAATGAAGAATATGCAGAGAATGGCTCAAAAAATGGATGCACTTTAAATGGCAATCAAGAGCAACACCAGCAGCACAGTCATGATGGATCAAATCAAGAAGATCACTCCTCTTCTGATGCAGCAATCGAATCAAGTCCCAACAGAGTAAATCTACAAAGACATGGTAAACTTTGAGTAATCAATGGATGAAATAATGGTTACTGGTAAAGTTATGGATGAGGTGCTCAATAAAAATATGGGTAAAGATGTATAATCTGATATGGCTGTGGATTCAATGTTGAATTAACTAAAGCTTGAGAATTTAAATGCCATTCAAGACAATCTCACAGGGGATAACAGATAAGTGTTCCAAGGTATCCAACAAAATAACCCAGGGCTCCATAACCCGGCAAACACTCAAGTTACAAAATGATCCTTGAACAATTCAAATAAATTCTATTATTGAAATAATTACGTATTTTATTGCTAATCCTTTTTGTCAGCAATTAATTAATCTTCAAACAGCTCAATATGTGTGTCTTTAATTCTAAATAATAATTTGGTATTTTCTCCAAAGCAGAATAATGCAAGAAAAGATGATGATTTGATGTAATTTCATTGAACTATTTGTTGTCATTGAGATTGAGACTTTTTAACATATTATTATTTATTCAAAATGTTGTACCTATTTTACAATCCATGACTCAAATGGTAAATAAATTGATTTTTTATAAAATAAGTAAGAAAAGTAGAACAAAGGTAGAGAATAAAGGATGGAAGATAAATAAGTTAAAAGAGTTTATTTGCTGATAATATGCTATTAGTTCTCAGATGTTTTATGAGAATGGTTTGAGAGGACGGATTGGCAATCGATTGAGAATATTCCAGCAGAGTTATTTAGCTTAAATAGAAGAAAAAGGCTTTTCAGTAGCTGCTGATTTTTCTGAAGACTCACCATGTTTTCGAAAACCTAGGTTTGTTGCAAGAATAATAGACTGATTAGTTAGTAAATGTTTATTTGTTTATTTTGTTGACCTGAGATTATTGTTGCTGTTCAACTTAATAGGAATATCGTTGTTGTTATTACTAACTTTTCTTTCATTTTTAATTGGAGGATACAATGCGATGCTGGAGGGAGCTAGAAAATCAAGACGATAATTAAAAGAAGATGATAGATTGCTTGTTTAGCTGCCAGTATTGGTGCTGTTCCTGCTGTGTCTTACACTCTTGAAAAGCTATTTATTCTTACAATAATTATTTTAACTCAGTTCATCGATATCTTCATTTGTCCTACTTTAGAGCAATGCCGCATTCCTTTCCTCTTAATCATATTCAACATTGCTCTCTGCTAAAGATGTTCGTACTTCTTCTTACAAATTGATGTGGCTTTAAGGGTTCTTGATTGGATATTTCTATGAACGAAAGGCTGTGAAAATGGGTGTTTTTTGGATAGGAAACTAAACTATTTACTGATCTAGGTTGGAGTTAGTTCTTCTCAGAAACTCAACTGTAGAAGATGTTGGTGAGAATGCTAAGTCGCTGAATATCTCGCCATTCTCTTCTTTCAAACTCAACACTAAATTAGGATGATGATTTATCATCTTCTAGCTAATATTTTTTTAAGCATCCTCACAATTTGTATTATTGTGGAAATGAACAGCTTTGGGAAAACATAGTTTCTTTTATTTAGTTTGAGATTGTTTAGTATTATTATTTCGTTTACTAATTAGTATTTCACTTTATGAATCAGATTAATAGCTTTGATCAAGTTGGACTGCGCTTGAACAAACAGAGTAATTGATACTGCTGGGATTATTACAAAAGGAAAAAGATTAAAAACGATGCTTTTTACAGCTCGAGGTGCGCACATTATTGTTGGCTCTCAAAGTTGATAACTTTAGCAAAGCCTTATGTTAATAACTGCTGATCTAATGAGGGTTGCATTATTACTGAATGGGTTCATTTCTATTGAGTTCTTATTTGAGAGGAAAGTTAATCTCTTTGCTCTTGAAGCACAATGTTTTGCTTCTTAAGATGATTGAACTACTAGTTCAATGATGAGATTGTCTCCAAAGTCATATCATTCTACATAATTTGCTTATTCTGAGTTTCTTTCAAGACTGTTAATTTCATCTCTTACTGCTGGTATTCACTATTTAACCCACTTAACACCTTTTCCAACTCTTTCAAGGAGTTATCTTACTGTTCTTCAATATTCTTTATTTCTTTTTCTATTCTACTAACATAGCAGTGTTCTTCATTCAATGCTTATCTCAAAGCTGCTTGCTCTTTCTGCTCATCTGTAATTTTCTCTTCCTCTTCAAAGCTAGCCCGCAATACCTGTTTAAATGATTTACATTATTGACTATTTCACCCTAAAGTCATTTCAATTTTTTTGTTAATTAAAGAATTTAAAAGAATAAGTGTATTTTGTACTGATAATCTTTTAGCAGACTGAAAATTATTTATTTGCGAACTAGAGATGCGTTATGCCACTTCAACTGATACACTTTCTTATTCAGTCAAGACTCTGCTTAATTCTTCATTTCTTTATGATAGTTATTCAATTTCTTGTTCTAAGCCTTGTACTTCATCAGTCAGTCTCTCGTTTTCATATTGGCCTTGTTTCTCACATAAATGCCTTGAACCAATTAAATTAATTTCAACCAAAGCCTTAATCTTTAAATCCCTCCCACGTCATGACTGATCTTATCTATTATCGAAAATTGCTAGTTTAATTTAGAAATTATCTTGAGTTTAAACTGACACTGCACTTTTATCTCCTTAAGTTTATTAATGTTAGTGTTTGACTAATATTTTGTTAGTTATGCATGTATTTTGAAGATTACCACATTCAAAATTTTAAGAGTTAAAATTCCCTTGAACTGCTACTTTAATTATCCCTTTATGAGTATTAAACTCAATTTCATTCCCATTTCCATTTTATATCCATTTAAATTCAGAATTAATTGCATTAAATCTTTCAAGTTAATGTTAGAGTACATCTCTCTAATTAACTACTTACTAATTATTCTGAAGATTTTGGAGGACAGTCTCAAGTTTTGTGATAAGAGGCGTCATAGTGATATTGTGGTCCTCCATTTATGCATCTGTGAGGTCCTCATCGATAGAGTCAAGCACCCGAGAGTCCACGAGAGATCGCACAGCATATTAATATTCGTCCAAGAAATCTCCAGTACAATCAGGCTCCTGCATGAAAAGAATGATCCTCTGGGTTGGACTATCTTTGGAAAAAGTTATTTTATCCTTTGCTTTTCAGCTTCCTATTTTGTTGAAATAGTCCAAATTAAGATTAATCGTTTTTTAAACACTCTGTTTCTAATACTAGCTGCTTAATTAACCTTGCCAAATTGCTTTTTGAAGCTATTGCAACACTCAACAAATAACACATACTGTCAGAATACTCCCTTAAAACTTACCATGGAAATAACTAACTTAGCAATAATCTTTATGGTACACAAGTATTCTAACTTTCCAAATAAGAACAATTGAAATTCAATTTGGTGCTGTGTTTTATTAATATGCTTTCTTCTTGAGAGTAAAAAGACTGTTTCATTACATGTTTAAATAACATTTTGTTTTTCTGTTTCGTTCTTTCAAAGTAAAATAACTGTAACTCTCTCTTCAAGCTCATTAAACAGAGATAAGAGAAAAAGCAAGACATAATTAAAGATAATTTGATGGGTATTTCTTGTACCTAATATCTCTTTTTTAAACAGTCTAGCGACTAATTTGAATTCAGATATTTGATTTGTATTTCGATTTCGTTTGATTTTAAATTTGTGTTGGTATCTAATAGAATAAACAACAAAAATCTTTCAATGTCAAAATGTGTGTGTTTGTGCGTGTAGTGTGTTTATGTGTGTGTGTGTATGTGTTTAGTGAAATAACAGACTGGAGAAGGAACAAAAAGAGAGAAGATAGAAGAATACAATAACGTCTCTTTTAATATTTGCGTGAAGGTGTGTGTGTGTGTGCGTGTTTTGGTTCGGATTATCGT
>Ga0302285_10001452_pt1 | contig 13143 bp, 10 predicted proteins | sample III_Fen_E2_2_FD_200455 | JGI IMG/M metagenome (GOLD analysis project Ga0302285, IMG submission 200455) | Peat permafrost microbial communities from Stordalen Mire near Abisko, Sweden - III_Fen_E2_2 | ecosystem: Environmental > Terrestrial > Soil > Wetlands > Permafrost | place: Sweden: Abisko...
TATAGCGCCATCAACTTGAAACCCAAATCGAAGAACTTGAAGAAGCAAAGCAGAAATTCACAGATGAGAATCATGTAAAGTGAATTATTTATTTCAAACTCAATTTTTATCTTTATTTTTTTTTAAAATCCTATGATTATTTCAAAAAGAAAGCTCAAAATGACATGTATAAAAATCCAGAAATGCTCCGGATGCTGTCCGAGCAGCAAGAGAAACTCTTTGAGAAATCACGTAATCAAACAGAGGCTTAGATTATCGGATTAGATAAAATACAGTCAGGCGAAGGTATAATTCTGAATGTACTGTTGTCTAGAAAATCATATTTTAAAACCATTCTTTTTGAACTTAGATTACATGCAAACGGGTTTGCATGAGATTACAAAGGTACAAAGTTCAGAAGATTCTCAAGCGTTAGGAGGATTATCCAAACCAACCAAAGAGATTTCTGAAAATAAAGCTGATAATAATATCAACGATGACGAAGAAGACGACTATGAAGAATGAGTATTTTAACAATTTCGAATGGCGAAAGTTGCTTAAAAGTATATATTTTTTTGTCTAGATAAGAAGCATTTGTAGATTTCCATCTCTTTTTGTTGTAATTATTCTTATGCTCGAATAGCGCTTGTTTGCAGTATTTGCTGTAGATTTCACTAGTAAAAACTCTAAAATACATAATAGAACCGTTTTTGAATGAGTTGACATTGAAATTGGAGAGTAACAAACATACAACTTTTAGTATAATTTCAATATCAAGATACGTGGTTAGATAAATCACTCAAAGATCTTCTTTCCAAGCTCTTTGTCTTCAAGAATAATACTATATTTTTCAAAAGCTTTGGCAGCGGCTAGTTCTGCGGCACAGAAATTGATTTCATAAGCATAATTCTGAATTCCATGTGGATAAATGGCTATCTTAAAGCATCCATTTTTAAGCACTGAATGCTCGAAATTGTAATGTCCATGATCAGGCTTTTTAAGAGTGAATGATTAGAGTTTACTCTTATCATCAACCTCAAGATTTCCAATCTCACTAGATTCGCTGAAAATTTACTTCAGAAGTGCAATCTACCTTTCACTTAACTCATTTCCCTGTTGAAATTTTGATCCTTTTGTTAAAAAAAAATATTCACCAAACGAAATATTTTTACTCCTGAAACAGAGAACTTCCAGAAATTGCTCTTGTTGAAGAACTACACGATCCATTTGTTGCTCTGATTTTCGAATATTGTCTCTTTTTAATCTTGGCTTATCTCAAAGGCTAAGCTTTCTTAACTGTTAAGAGCTTTGATGAAAATTATTTCGATAGACCTCAGCTTGACTGTCCTATCCTTTAGAGTCGCTTTTGCAACTAAAATCAATTACCTTCATTTAAAACAAGATCATTTAGTGTATATAAATGAAGTACTTGCAAAATGAGGGAGGATTGCTAGCAAGCAGAGCCATGCTAGTGCGATTTATCTGATCATAATACTATTTCTAAGAAGATTCTTTATTTTTTTGTTTGAAGGAATAATAAATAAGCTGAAATGAAAATTATTAAGCCAGTGTGTTTGTTTTTAAAAGCAAAAAGTGAATTTTTAATGAAACATGTAATTGATTAATCATTCAAAAGATACAAATAGACAGGTTCTACTGGAGATTCCCTTTGCTTTAATTTAATGAAGATAATGCTGCTTGATGATGGCTTCATTTTTGCTAGATTATTTTGAGAAATTATTGTTTTTTAGTACTTCTCCTTCAATCTGCTTTCGAATCGAATTTTTCGATTTTTTTTTTAAACATTGTAGGAATCAGTGCAAGGATGCCTAGAACAGCAATCCAAAGAATGTTCTATCATAAAAAAAACACGTTTTAAAGTCAGAATAAATGTGAAAAGTAATAAAAACAAAATTACTGTGAAACTGACTCCAACTTTCTCAAGACTTGACAAAGTCATTCCTGCATTGATGTGAATGATGTTGAGAGGCATAAGACCTATTTTCACAACAAGAATTCTTTAGATCTGCAATTCAAACTTTTGTTCAAAATTATTCTTACCGAATAGAGTTCCAAGGAAGAAATTCCTAATAGGAATTCCTACAATAGGTGAGCCAATGTTCACAAACCAATTCGGGACAAGTGGTGTGAGCCTCAAGAAAAGCATGTAGAAGAAGGTGTGTTCTTTGTTGTTTTATATTTTCTTGTAGAATTTGCCGAGCATAGCAGGGAAGTATTTCAGAACTAATCCTCTACCTAATGTGTATGATAACCCGAAACAGCAGCTTGCACCAACTGTAGCACACTGAACAAAATTCAAAAAGAAATTCATCACAATCAATTTTTAAGACTTTTTGATTCTTTTTTAAACTTAATAAGAGTGTCTACAAGGCAAACTAGTAAGAATCCAACGACTCCTCCAAAGATCGCACCACTTAGAACACTGAGAAACACTGGGCCTGGAATAGCAAATGACTGCAGAAACACGTAGAGATAGCAGAAAGAGACTAAAACGAAGTTATAGTTCTCTTGAGCATATTTATCAATAACTCCATGGATAAGTCTCAAATCTTCGACACCACGAGGAAATCTAATAAGTTTAGATTTATCTTCTCTGTTGAAATGGCGGAAAAGATTATGAGCTAAACTTATAAAAATTGCTAAGATATGTTAGCGATACGGTGAGAGGTTTGGAGACAGCGAATAAAGTATGAACATCCCGAGCAATGCTGAAATAAATAGACCTAAAAGAATGTATTTATTGTTTTTATGACTCTCTACATCTGCTTTTAATTTCTCGATGTCTTCAAATGAACAAGTTGATTAATTCACATGATTGCATAAGTCCAAGTAATTGTACACTAAGTTTCTTCAGAAGTTTCAGATGAGTTAACTGTCTCATCTGTTTTTGTAGTTGCCTTCGTCGAATCTGCGTTCATCAGTGTTATTTCTCTCTCTCTTGAATATCTTCGAATTTCTACCCCAAAAAAATTATTTGATTTGTTTTTTATCAATATCATATCAAAAACTCTGTTCTTCTCAAACAATTTAAAGTACTGTAGGATCTATTCTTACTCTAGATTACTGTTCTGACACAAACGAATATGCAAAAATGACAGATGGTTCAGAATAACAAGAATAAATTCTATATTTCGTGAAGGAGTCTTTCGAGCTAGATTACAGACAAATCTAAGAAACTGCAGTTGGACATTTTCACTTTGTATTAGTCTCATTCAGTGGAGGTTTATACTTTTTTGAAAAAAGCATCGAATCGGATGAAATCAAAGATGATTCTACTCCACGTAAGCATGCATTTCTAGATTTCGATCATAATCTTGAACTTCCTTTTACTAAAACGATTATCATATCCGATACTGCAAACTAAATTCAACTTCTTGTGTTGTCTCGAAATGGAGAGGCGTGTTTCTTGAATGTTTCGTTGTCTTCAATGGAACAATTCAATGCTTCAATTAATACGATTACAAGACATATCATAACAATACCAAACAAAGAAACTAATAAACAACTCAAAAATGCTATGCTCTTTTAGTATTCTTCTCCTTCTTAAAACAAACAATTACCATCATCATCTCAAGGAAACCTTCTACTTATCTATGCGTTTTAAATCTATCTCGCTGATGCGGTAAAATTCCAAAACGAACTTAACAAATAATATTCTTTGTTAATTATTGTACAGTGAAAATTGTTTTTGGAAATCCAACAAAGAATTCACTTGGATCGCCTGTAGAGTTAATATTCGACAGTCAAGATGAAGAGATCGATTAGATTGGTTATGAAGGAAGTATTCTATGCATATCAACGTTCAAGAGATACTACACGCTAGACATCACTACAAAAGAAGCTATTCGATTAGGAACAAAAGAAAAATAAGGATTCTTTGGAGTGACTTTCTTTCCTCCTGGGTAGAGTAAACAAAAAATAAGGATTTTTTTGGAAATCAAGTAATTTTTGGAACATTTGTGTTTAACTTTTGCAGACAAGGAGGTGATAGCAGCTCGTCCTAATGGATACATGTGGAAAGTAGAAGCCAAAACAGGAGAAGTCACGAAGACTCTATAATTTAAAGATGAAGATAACAATAAATTATCGTAACAAAAATTATGACAAGTTATTTTTTTATTTAAATTGAAAAAGTTGTTTCTAAATGAAAATGAAAAATGCCAAATAGGTTCGGCAGACTGTATTCTTTCGATCGATTTATCCTCTCAATCTCAGGAGAAAATAAACTACTCATCATAGATATGGCTGACAGATAGCTAGTTACGAAGATCTATCATAACTCCTCAGGTCTTAAATTCCTGAATCAAGAAACAAATCACTAGCAAAGTCATTTCTATCTTCAATATTCAGAAGGAGATCGAACATTTGTATTTGAGCGATGTTCGATTAAGCCTCTGTAGCACAGTTTCGAGACTAGTTTAGCCAAAAGATTTATTGGGGAATGTGCTGAGCTCTTTGAGAAATATGAAACACTCTAGACAATTTAAAATCTCAAGGTTCTTCTTGCTGCGAATCTCACATTCCCTAGCACTTCTCGCTGTAGATTCTCCAGTGCATTCAAAGATTCCGTCAAAAGAGTACAATGATGAAATCACAAGAATAATAATGCATGTTTGATTTGGAATTTTAAAGCTTTTAACCATTTTTCTAAAAATTAGATTGAAGCACAATAATTTGGATGGGGAAGAGATAGCGAAGTTATTCTTCCCAACAGCAAGGAAAAAGAGATGGCTTAGCTTGAAAAAATCAAACTAGACTTAAAAGAATAGTTTTCTAGTACTACCTTGATACCAACCATGAAATTACAATAAACAGATATATCAGATGCATTTTTGCTTTAAGAGCTGCCAATCAATGATTTAAGTTATTCTTCAAATGAAATACTAAAGAAATGCTTTTAAGAACAATAAAACTAGCTTTAACCATCACAATCTCTAAAAACTACTGCTAACTCTTCAAATAATTCATGGAATCTTCTCATTCAAAAAAAGATTGTGAGACATCAGAGATTTATCTTTCGAAAAAACCTTCTTTCACTTTTATCTTCAAGAAACCCTGATGAATTCTCAATACTTTCGATGTTTCTCAGCAATCTCCCATCCTTCTCTCTTCTTGCTTGCCTTTCTCGACATTTCATCAAAATTCTAACACTTTTACCATCAATTAACTGCTATTTTTTTCACTTAGAAATTTCAGTTCTTCTTTAAGAGAAATCTTCGAGAGATATACTTAACGATTAGACCCTTTGCCTTGATATCAAGCGACTAATGTTAATCGAACAATTTGCATATTTTCTTGGTCGCTAATTATCCTTACAAGAAATAGCTGAAATGTTATAAAAATGAAACTAATAAGAAAATAAATATGTCTAACGAATTAATGAAATTATTTAATATCACAAGAATGGACACACTTTCTAACAACTAAAAGAATCTTTGTTGCATTGGATACATTTGCTTTAGAAATTAATAGACAAACCTTCAACTAGAACGTTATTGGTATTTTCTTGAAAAATCACATGTCCTCATTCTAACCTAATACAAAACATCAACGTATCTTATCTTTCCTTTCATCTTATTAAACCATGTTATGTCATCAGCTTGTAAACAATAATTAACAAGAGTTTTCTTTGTGTGTTTTCTTAACTTTAAGACTATTTCTTTGATTAAAATTTTTATTTTATTCACATATAAATTGGTACTCCAAAAGTATTTCAAATGGTCTCTGTGACATGTTGTGTTTAGCATATTTTATTAAATTATTAATTCTTTACAAACATCCTTCCTAACTCCTTTTTTTCAGAAAAAATGACAAAATAAATCTAAAAAATGTTATTTATGCTGACAATATTCTCCTGTGCTGTTGGATAATTGCCTTCTTCTTGCAAAAATGATTGCTTTAATAAAGCTAGTATTAAGGAATAAGAAGCAGTTATTCCTTTCTTAGAGTTTGAAGAAGTCCTTGATAAAATAAATGGTATTGAAATGACCTCATTTGGGACGATTACCTACAAAATACCAATTTGGAAACTAATCTTCAAAAAACACAAGTACTTTTATGGATAGCCAGTCTACGAATGCATTTAATCTGAGTGTAATCAAAGATGCTAGAATGAAATTACCTTATAAAACATAGTATTCACTGAGTGCTGGAATTAAACTCTGAGATTCAGCAAAGCAGTGGGAGAAATTTCACAAAAAGAGTGTTCGAAACTTTGTAAAATAATCAAAAGTGAAGTTCAATTAGAAAACTTCAAGAAATTAAAACAGTGCAGTAATTGTATCTTTATTAATTTCTCTGAGCAACTCACAAAGCCCCTTGATGAATTTGAGAAATGTTTAAATTCCACGACAAATATTAATCAAGAAGAATTCGGTTTTGATAATAAGTATCTGTCTTTTTATGCTCTCATAATCGCAGCATCGTCTTGAATGTGTTTCTTTTAATCAAATGAGGATTCTTGTGTTATTTTATGTTTCTGTGTGTATCTAACTAAATCAACTTCGATCTTGGTTTACAATTCGATTCAAAGGAATCAATTCGTTTATTGATCAAAAAAGAAAGAAGAGGAAAACATACAATATTCAGATTTTTTATTTCAAATTTTTTGAAGAAGAAGAAGAAATAAATCAGAGTCTTTATTATTCCTTCATTTCTCATAGATGTAAATCTAAGAATCTCCTGAACTAATTTGTTAATCTTAATAATATTACAAATTGAAAATGCATAAATGAAGGATAATAAATAAAGCAAAATATAAGAAAAAACTCTCAGGAATAATGTTTTGTTAGAAATTCCAACAAAAAAAAGGAACGGCAAAAAGGATCGTTGTTTTAATCATTTTTGAATCAGATAATTCACTATTGAAAAGAGACTTTGAGATGCCGTTCATTGGGGATTCTCAATAATTCAGTTGTTTCCGAGCCAGCTGCAGTGAGTTTCTTGCTGTGAGAACTTTTTTATGAATTATCTTCATAATAATTTTTACCATTTTTAGTATCAGGTGTTGTTGATTGATATCCAAAAGGGGAATTGGATGGTTATCTGGAAAGAGGAGATACTAAGCAATTACTGTGGTTATTTATCTCATTGTCAGTTTCAAATTTGTGAACAGAAAGCTGATATTATTTTAAATTTGAGCTAAGGAGCTCTTCATCGTTGACATTCTGGAAGTTATGAAGTTAATTAGGGTTCATATTTTAAAAGTTATTTTCGAAATTCATTAGCATTTGCGGAACATCGTTTTCATCTAAATTTGGCAGTTCCTCATGAAACTAGTAAATATTCTTGTTTGGGGATCGATTTAAAGGGATCGCTGTATCAAGTGGACCTTCATCGATATTGCTATCCAGATTATTATCTGATTAAGAAGGTGATAGCACTCTTTAACTTTGTCTATTTGGAGAAGATATTCCACGTTTTTTATTGACAATTTGATTTCCTTCATTGAAGGTATTTAGACTTTCTGTTAATTTTCTGCTTCTGACTAATTCCTCAAGTTCACGGCTTTGAAGGGTTTCTTGAGCTAATGGAAGAGAATTATGAATCGAGGGATTCCTGCGGATTGGAGATATCTATTGTGAATGAGATTAACTGATTAAATCATTGTTCCTGGTTCTTATTGTTTAAAGTGTCGGATACATTTAGCTCATTTTCCTGATGGCCTTATTTGACTGGAAAATGGTATGTTCTTCGTGACTTCCCTTGCGCCTTCTCTTGAAGGATTCAGGGGAAATTAACTCAGATTGCTCATCTACTCTTCTGAGATTGCTGCTGATCAAGTTAATTTTCTCTTGTTTTTGAGGATCTCGAGTTTGTAGGTTGCTTCCATTTGGTACGAATAGAAATTATCCTTTTCTGCGATTATCATTTTTTCTTGAAGTCTGCTAATTCTTTCCTCTCCTGTCCAGTTCTAAGTATCCTTTGATGGTTTAATACAGATTTTATTTAGTTGTTTTTGCAAGAAAAATGTTTGAAGGAGCGTTGAGTTTGACTTTTCGCCTATGTTTCTGCATTTTTTTACGTTTTTTTTCAATTATTCTGTAAACTTATTTCCCTATTAAAATCATCTTGCGAGATATTATCAACTACCGAAACTTTAAGAGTTAGCAAGATGAATGAACGACAACCAAGAAGTTCTCCGTTTAAAGTTTAAATTCGTCTTTGAAACTGCGGGTTATTTGTCTGTTTCTGCCTTCACGGAAACTTTTTATTTCAGTGTATTTGTTTAGCGAAGAAAATCTACTTTAAACTATGTAAAAAATCGTCGCAGGGATTAGAGCTGCTGCAAGAAGGAGCCAATTGTAGAAAACATCTTCACTATGCACGTTGAAATTCGTCTCAAAGCTGACAGACAAAAGTGTAGAATGCTCTGATGAGAGTTCAAGCAAATGAAGGAGAATTGCTTCGTATTCTGCTTCAGTAAAGTAAGTCTTACTCAGAAGTAAATTGTAATGATTGATGGATGTATCAAGTAGTAAATTATTGATCATGTAGCTCTGTTTCAAGAAATGATATTGATAACTATCAGCGCATAGAAAATAATAGCTAGCTCCTTCATTAACCACATCAATTTGTGCAGTTTAAATTGCTCGATAGGAATTTTTATTATATTATGAAGTTGATAACGAAAATGTCCTAAGAGCTGTCATCTCACTTAGCAATATCGCATAATGAAAGAAGAAGAAAATAGCTACTATAAATGCTAGGATCTTGTTCATCCAAAGGAGCATCTGCTAATCTCCTTATCGGTTTAAATATCGAAACACACTAAACACTACTCCTTAATAGTCATAGAACGATTTCAGATCTTTCATGAGAAGTAAAATCAGTCCGGTAGCACATGGAGTCAGGAATATTGCTAGATAGAATAAATAATTGAGGTATCTAAAGATATTCTATGACGCTATTCTGATTAGATATGATCTCATCATGTAGATGTTCTCGAAATGCATTGTTGGAATACTCATCCAATACTAGCTGCTTTCTAGATAATACACAGAATTGCTACCAAATTTGCCAGCATAAAGATGAGTTGGATCATCACTATCGTCTTTGTCGATGCTCTCAACGCATTTAAAAGTTACCTGCGCATCACTGCCGATAACAGTTTTGATTGCAGAATAGACCATCCATCGTTCAAAAAAAGGATTATTTCTGAAATCATTACTTAGAGCTACCATTTAGTTTTCATCGTACTCAGCACAAGATTGTTTGGTAACTGGAAAATGAAGGACTTCAAGAAATATAAATGAATTCCCAGATAATCTTCTATTTGTTGTTTCCTAATCTGTTTAGGTTGTTTGTAATTTTTCATTCCAAGTTGTTTATTCGCTGAAGCAATTCTACATAACAATTTATAAAGCTAATGTACCTAGCCATATCCATGGCGATAACTAATTCATGTAAATTCTAACTTTCCCTCTCTAGGTACCTCCTGATTTCGGGCTCAAAGAGAGGCAACCAACCTTCATTGGGGGCTTTTTATTCTTCTCAATTCAGTTTAAAAACTAGTCTTAACCTGCCTCTCTCTCTCTCTTTTTCTTCTTTAAACTGACAAAAACAAATCCTAACTCGAGCTGTCTTTATTATTAAGCCGCATTCAATTACAATCCCACCCAAGCAGTGAGGAATCCTTACTCTCATTGAAATGACAATAATAATTTGTTCTTTTTTATTTTGAATGCTATTTTATTCAAAGTCATATTTCTGTAATTTATCCTTGTTTTTGACCTAATCCTCCAAATCAAGCAACCTAATAGCCTTTTAGCTTAAAGATATTCTGCTCTTTTTATTCATATTTATTTCATATTTGCATCCATTTAAGTTCTATTATTTCTAGGTTTTTCATTTTTTACCAAAAGTACTTTTTTGAAAATTTAGGGATTTATTTAATTGATGGTAGAAATAAACCCAAAGGGATAATTTAGCTCTCGAATCAAATTAATTAATTTTCAAATTTCACATGTGATTTAGCTGGGACATACTAATAGCAATAATAAGGATTAAGATTATTTTCTTTTTTATCTAAGTTTCTATTACAAAAGAAGAATCCTAATTCCTAAGTAGAAAAGCAAAATGCACATTACAAAAAAATATTTTGAAGATTAGAGAAAATAAATTGAGTCTAGTTTAATCTTATGAGTTTAAAATCACTCAAGTCAAATTTAAAGATATTTACAGTTATTTTTATTTGCGTTATGAAAATACAATTTATGATTTAAATCATGAAAGTTTTAAACAGTTTGAATTGAATTTCTTCCTCTCTGATCGCCAAGATTTATTCTATTATCCATCTCTCTAGGTTTTAGGTGATAAATAGTTCATCTTTTTTCAAAAAGCCAATTTTTTTCTTCAATTATTATCCTCTTCAACTTGGGTATTCAGCGGTGTATCACTAACTTAAAATTTAGCACCTTGAGTAGTCATTTCATATTTATCTGGATTATGAGGTGCTTTGCTAAATGGCCCACTGATTTTTCCAGCAAGTGCATTTCTTAATGCTGTAAAATCCATTGCTTCTTTTTCTTCTTCCTCTTCTTCATTTTATTGTGCTTATTCTTTCTTTTAAGCTAATTCTTATTAGCTTACGAATCCTTGTTCACAAGGGAACAATCTATTTGTTTTTACAAAAAAAGTTATAATTTATTTATTCAAGACATTTATTTTTAATAAAGGTATTTTTACGGCGTCTATCCTGAAGGGTTCCATGGTCCAATATTTTGAGAAATATCAGATTCACTGGTGCCACCTAAAAATTAAGGGATATTCTGGAGATCAATCTAAATTGAAAAAAAGGAATAAGTATTAATAACTTGCAACTTTAAACCAGTAAAAAACAAAATGTATTTTTGGTAATTACCAAATCTAGAAGTTTTTCTTTGTATCCAGATCCTATGATTGTAATTTTATTCCTTGTCTTCTCATCAATCCATGGTTTAATTACAGCCCAAACTCCTGAGAAAAGCATAGGTGCATTCACAATGAACATTTTACCAAGGATTTCAGGGTAGTTTTCTTAAGCAACTTTCGAAGCTAATTGGATGAAGTTATAAACTTATTTTGACAACATTTTCATAGGAATTCCTTTGAGATCAAGGATTGTAACAGTTTAATCGATACGGTTTCCCTTAGCTTTGGAACAAGCTGGAAAGATTACATTTAGTAACAACTCATATGATTGAATATAATATTTAATGAGACGCTCTTCACTAGTAACTTAAAACAACTATGTTAGCTTGAGAATTCCTATTCTCTCATAGTAAACTGGACGGCCCTGTTAATATCAAAGTATTGTTACTATTTGACATTGAAATCCTTTCTAAACAATCTTAATAATTCCTTACCATTTTATCTGTTTTGTGATAGCCATGAGGGTAGTGTATCCTCACATCATTCAATTCATTGAAATAGAATTTCTAGAAAACAAAAAAAAATTAATAAGAATGAAACAAAAACGGATTATTAATGCTTCATTTTGAAATGCAGATCCACGCAAAAATACTTAAATAATTACCATGATATTCTGCACATCGTTTTTGACTCTCCAATTGATGAAATCGGAGAACATCTTGATAGTTTTTTCAAAAGAGAAATTTCTTGCTCGCAGAAATCTGAGAAGATAATGATCATCGAATTCCTATTCTGAGCATCCTTAGATTTGAGCAAACTATCTTAATTATTGCAGCATAGCTAATTGTTCATTATAGGAATCTCCTATCGTCCTGTTTTAATGCATTTATCGTTTAGTTTAGTTACAAAAATAAACCAAATGTTGATTTCTTTTTAAAAGATTTCTCATGATAAAGAACATACCCTGTGGTCTTCTTTTTTTCCATTTCGTCACCGTTTTTACACCTATTTGTCTTTCTTTTACCTGTGAAAACTTAAACCTTTTTAAATTTTTTTATTATTTAATTGTTCTTTCAATCCTTTAAATTAATCAGTGATTTTCTTCTTTCCTCTTTCTTCTAGTTTGAAGTGTCTAATTAATTTTTGCAAGTTTTATAAATTTTTGCTCTCCTTTTTGTGACAAAAATATGCTTATTATCTGTAGTTCTTGCTGCTTTAAAACATACAAGACATAAAAAACTCAAATCTTAAGCATTTCTACTCCAAAATGAGTTTTCATCATTTTTTCAATAATTTCATGGAGTCTTGGTATGCAATCTGATTATTTTAAATCTGACAAATTAAACCTCTCGTTTATGTCCTTTCCATAGTAGTTATCAAGGTAAAAAAACTACTAAATGATATCTTCATGCTCTTTTGATTGTTCTCCTTTGATTCTACACCAAGTGCTGCATATCAAGTAGTGCTAAATTGAAAAATAACACAATAAAAAACTAACTCAAGAGAACAATTAAAATAAATAATTTTATTAACTGAATCATTCCGAATGATTTCATTGATGTTGTAGCTAGAATTGATTGCTTCCACTGTGTATCCTGTTTCTTCCTTGACTTCTCTTTCGATTCCAGTTGAAATCGTCTCCCCTTTGTAAAATAGCAGTCTTACATTCAAAGAGTTTTGTAAAATAAGCATATTCTACCAAATTCAAGTCTTCCTCCAGGAAAACTCCAGTGGCTTGCATAAGGTGCTTTCTCTCGCTTGATCAGCAGGATCTAGTGGAAAAACAAATAATCCTTTATATTTGGGTGTTTTGAATTTAGATTGAGCATTTTGATACTTTCTTTGGAATAGGCGCTTCGAAGACCAATCCTGAAATGCCTACTTTAATCAACTGCTTTATTTGGCTCATTCGTGATAGGGTATCTTAGAAATAATTGAAGAGTATTTATTATTAACATTAGTATTGAAGTGATATTTATTGAAAATGATATTTGGTTGATAATTTCATAACACTTTCGTGGGTAAAATACTTTCTAGATTAAATTCAGCATTATTTGATAATAAAGGATATGTGTTGCATCTAAATTATTTTGCAGCAACATATTATTAATATATTAGTTAATTGAGAATAAATGATCATAATAATCACAAATTAATATTATTAGGATATTGCTTATTAACTCCTGCTTTGAAAGTCACTCAAAAATTATTTAAATTGTTATTTTCTTTCTCAAAATTACATTTCCCAAACAATTACTAATAAAAATCCAATGTCAGTATGGAGGAGAAAGT
>Ga0302285_10001453_pt1 | contig 13140 bp, 10 predicted proteins | sample III_Fen_E2_2_FD_200455 | JGI IMG/M metagenome (GOLD analysis project Ga0302285, IMG submission 200455) | Peat permafrost microbial communities from Stordalen Mire near Abisko, Sweden - III_Fen_E2_2 | ecosystem: Environmental > Terrestrial > Soil > Wetlands > Permafrost | place: Sweden: Abisko...
AACGAGGAGCTTAAACAAAAAGACAAGGAACTTAAGAAGTACATAGATGAGCTCAAGATGCGCACTGAGAAGATTAGGACAGTCTAAGCGAAACTCAAAGAGCAGCATAAAAAGAAGAAAGTACCACAGCCTAAAGAACCAGAAGAAGAAGTAATTAACATAACAAAAAAGGAAAAGGAAAAGAAGAAGAATGAAAGAAATGATATTTTATATTTGTGATATGTTATTTCTTAGGTGAGTGAGGAGGCATTGAGTATTCTAGAAGAGAAAGTGAAGGTGTTAGAAACTGAAAAAGCAAATTTAGAAAAATCATTCGTGGATAAAATGAAATCAATGGAAAAAGAAAGGAAAGCACAGTAAGCTTAAGTAGATAAGAAACTACTGGTTTTGAAGGAAAGAGAGAAGGTAATAATTGAAAGATTTGTTCACAAAAGAAATCATATTTTTACTTGTATTTATTAATATTTTTTACAGTCACTGAAGCTAACTCAGCTTAAGATCAAGGAAATAACAAAATTCATTAAGGCAACCGCAATGGAAAATGAGAAAAGTAAGGGGAAACTGACAATTTAAAATAATTAAATCTTATTATTTATCCGCAACAATATTTCAGGATAACAAATAGCAGCGTAAATACAGCAAGCAGAATAGCAGAAGGCTCATCAGCAACAATAGCAAGACGATCTAGCTACAAGTGTTAACAATTATTCTTAACATAATGCTGATAATATGCATGGAAAAGTAAGAGGAAATCAAGGATAAGTGAATAGGAATGTGTAGTAATGATTGAAAAATATTAAACAGAGAAAGTGCAAGAACAAAGAAAGAAATATAAATTAAGAAAATCAAATGTGTGTGCAAGATAATCTTAAGGTAATTAAAGTCAAGTGTGTTTATGCGTGTTTAGATCTCCTAAAGATAGCCAGATATTGATGAAAAAATAAGTAGGAAGATAGGGAAATATTATTAATATGCTTTTTATATGGTTGACGATTTGTTTTTTTTGTTCTTAAAATTGTTGAAAGTTATTTTAAGATCATTCCTTTTTCGTTAAAAACACAAAAAAGTTATCCCAATCGAAAGATATTACTTGTTAATTTATAATTAAATTCATCTTTAGTTGAATAATTTGGCAGACTGCTGCTATTGATAGGCTTGATAAGTTTAAGATTATGTTCATAAAACCAGGGAATACGAAGCAGAAAATAGAAGTCAAAGATAAATGGCTAGCAGAAGTAGATGATCCTACGAAATATGCAGATTTTATCTACACTGCATTTTACAAGCTGAAGGTTAGATAATATTACTATTTAGAGGGCTAATATGGATTAACTAATGTGTGTGAATCTGAAATGTTCTGAAAATATACTTGAACACAGAAAGACAACGAGGATGAGAATGAGGAAGTCAAAAAGTTGTGTTTGGAGTCGATGCTAAAAAGTCCGTAAATCAGTAATAGAGATACGCTTAAGTCGTCGATATGCGTGGAAAAAAGAGAAGTTGATGGTGAAGGACATTTCTATTTACTTAAAAAATGTAAGGAGAGAAATTATTATTTTTGGGAGTTTTTAAAGGGAAGGGAAGATAGAGGGAGGTAATAAGAGTATTTGATGTTGTTGAGGATTGTCATATGATACCCTGAATTATGTTGATATCCTATTAACTGTTAGCACCTAATAAAATGATCTTTTAAGACATATTTATAGAATTATATTTCATATCAGTTTATTTCAATTTTGATTGATTTGCATAGAGAAAACAATGGGCAGCTTTATCTAGAGAAAGACAACTATTCGAGAACTCAATCTTCTTTAGCACAGTAAGGAAAAATCAAAAAAGCGAATTAAACAAAGAACACAACATTAATTGATTTTGGTTTTTCTTCATGAAACGAAGAGGATAGTGGTTCTGAAAAGCTACTAGGAGCTATCTAAAAGATAACAAGAATTGCTGTAAGATTAATTTAAGCAACAACTTGATGTAATTTTTGTTTATTGAATCTTTCTCTAAATCCTATTTCTCTTTTTTTAAGAATCCTTACAAAGGCAAGCATATGGGTAAGATATGTTTAGAAGTAACAGTCCTCAAGGAATTTAAAAAACCAAGAATCATAGTTTTGCTGTTTGATGACGAAGAAAGTTTCAATAAAATATTTAATTATTGGAAAGTCAACAATGAATCTTCTAAAACTAGTTTAAATACTACTATCAAACACATGGCTAAGCATTTCAATTCTGTTGCAGCTGCGACTCTCCTATCTAAGATGCGTGTTCTACAACGATTCAGGGAGATGTAGATTATGAAAACAAAATAGAAAAAATAAGATTCTGAAGAAGCAACGAAGTTAATTTTTAATGGATTAGATAGAAGATTCATTGTAGATTTCATTGAGAAATGGCGTATTGTAGCGATTGAAAGAGAGAAAGAAGTTGGAAATTTAGAGCTAATTAAGAAAAGATAACAAGAAGAAGATGATATAAATAGGAAAATAAATATGCTAAAAGAGAATAAAGACATTAAATTATTAGATGAACGAGTGATATGGGAGTCTATGGATACAGCGTTAAGAATTTGTTATGAAAGAAAGTAGAAAATAGAAGAATAAGAGGCATATAAGGTTTAGTAGAGTTTGTTGTAGAAAAAGGAAGTCAAAGTTAAAGGTAGTATTCCTTAAGATGATTATCAGGTTTAAGATTAAGATAGGCTTTAAGTTGATAATCAGCTTTTAGATGAATAAAAAGCAACAATTGAGTTTAAATCAGTGATTCTCCCATAGAATCTGACATTTATTCGTCCAGTTGTTGAAATCATTTACACAGTGGAACCACTTGAGAGTATTGATAAGGGTAATGTCATTAGTAGATCGATTTGTAATAACAACTGGAGGACAAATATTACAGAAAATGATGATAATATAAATCTAAAAGGGAATAATGCTAATAAAATTAAGGATTCGGGATAATAATATTATGGAACTTCTATGATCGCTTACAGAGCATTATTCCAGTGTCGATTGTTAAGTAAATTATCAGATTAAGCCAACGAGTGGAGTCTTAAATATCTTCACAAGGATACATAACTGTATGATAAAGTAGTTCTAGCGGGGGGAGATGATCATCCAACTGCGAAACAAGATCTGCAACCTGCACCCATTGAAGAGGAAATATTAAAATTAGATTTAAGGTAATCTTCTTATGATTAATTGAGGATTAGAGTATTTGAGTCATTTCATCAGACAATCACGTCTGCGTTGAAAATAGCACCGTCAATGTCATAAATAGTAGAGATATAGGATCTAGCTGCGATTTCATCACATAGTAAGACATAAACAATATAAGGAGATATTTAGATTTATTGGATAAGTTTTTTACATTTTTTGTCAATTCCAAAACAGCTAAGAAAGCCTGGATTTCATTGAATTCCAATAATGAACCCTCCAAGAAGCGACTGTCTAAAATCAGTTGCTCCTACGATACACAAGATGTTTCTTCTTCCCCATCGAATATCTCTTCCATTGCAGTGAACATCCTCCGTGAACCTGATAGACTATTATCTAAAAACCCAAATAATTTTTAATAATTCATGGCAGAAATATCCTAAAATACACCCACAATCTAAATGATCGACCCATTGTATTTAACCTTCCTCCCGAGTATCGAATTCACTGCAGCTGAGTTAAGATATTTCTTCGAAAAACTTCAGAAAGACAATCTCGCTAATATTACCTCCTTGACATTAGCTTAGTTCATTGTATCCTAAGCTGGACCACATTTACCAAGTATTTCTTAAACTACAATTTTAAAACAAAACAAACAAAAAAAATATTTTCAAATAATATTTATTTCCTTTTTTGTTCTGGCATAGACTCGATCGTCTAGGACTGTAAGACATTGTTCTTCAATGTAGTCTCCAAGCGTCTCACAAGTGAATACTTCAATTTTGTAAATTTAAAGAATTATTATTTTAAACCTAAATCTTATGAAAAAATCTCTAAACTTCTAGGCTCCATAAAGCGAGACAATTCAATCTAAACTATTAAGCAAAGCTAGTGAAGATGATGAGTCTATTTAAACTTGTGAAATCATCAATAACATTAACTCTATGTAACATGGCATTGAATTGAAAGATCTACGTAAACTCTTATCGAATGGAGTACCTTCAACTTTTAGATCACTGTATTGGTACAATTTCCTGTTACTCAAGGACTGCATCAGTAACGATCAGGTAAGGGAATTGTTTAGGATTGTTGTTTATTGAATTTCAAGCTTTTTTTTCATAAATGATTCATTTTAGGAAGCCCATGGTAGGAGCTTTCCAGATAGTATTCGTAGCAGCGATTTACTCTACAACAACTACAAATCTTACAAAGACATAGCTGATAAGGAAATCATCTCGGAGCCGTTAATTAAAAGCGATTCATTGAAGAAAATACTCGGTGATAGACTGTTCAAATAACTAAACAATGTGATTTCCGCATTTGGAGGATACTTGAAAGCAAATCTAATTGCTGATTTGCATTAAGAACAACAAATCAGCAACACATTAGTTAGCTTCATCACTAAGATCTTCTTAAGCTTCCATCCTACATTTATGGCAGCTTCAATTCAACCTTTATCGTAACTCCATTTCATAGTCTAGCAAAATATCTCTAATAATGATAAAGAAAATATAAATAACTCCAAAGAAAACAAGAACTCCTTCTCTCCTGCTAAATCTCGTGCCGTTTAAGCAGATGGAGAATGGAGGTAGTATCAGTAATTAACTATGAAGGACGAACAAATTCAAGAGAGTATCGCAGAAGCTGAAATATTCTGGTTTATAGTTGCATTATACAATCTTCATTTCAGAGATATGGTTTAGATTCACGACCCTGATAAACTCTAGTAACTAAAGCTGAAGATAACAAGAGGAGTGCTTGCATATGAATAATTATTGTCCGCTGAGTAGCTCGATATAATCTCCAAAAACGGATTAACCGATATTATTTAAACATTTTGGGTTGAAAACTACACTAGTTTCTTCGATGGTACATTCGCAAGTCTAGCTTTCACGAAGCTGCTAGACTTATTTGTCTTTGAATTCGGTTTGAATCTCGTAGATGGATTTGAAACTGCCATCTAAGCGACATTCATTACATTATTACAACGTTTGAATTTATCTGATATCCACGCTTAAAAGGAATTACAATCCGCGTGCATTGTTGAGATGCTTCTTTTTGAATAGGATTTCATAAGTTCTATCTACACTAACATCGATAGAATTAATTCGACTCTCGATATAAGTTTACTAGAGAATCGTGCTGATGCGTTACCATTCTAATAATTAGTGAATCATCTTTTTCCAAACATTCTAGAAGAATTCAATACAGCTGAAAAGAAGCGTAAACATGTATTTGAGGCTAATGCGCATTCGTTCATGATGGATATCGATGAGTTCTAGAACAGAGGATATATTTCATAGCCATATTAGTCAAATATGGCGAATTCTAATTCGAAGAATTTAGAATCGTTACATAAATTACTACCGAATAAAAATGTTAAATTGCTCACTTCGAGTAATTATAATATCGATAGGAGGATATTTAGTGATAGTCACTAGGACTAAAGAGGCTCGCATAGAGATTATTAATAGAATTATGCTGTTAAGAATCTAAAATCGTTCATGCCAATAAAAGAAGAACAATGGTAATAGTAATAATAGTAATAATAATAAAAATAAAAATACTTTTGAGAAAGAGAAAGGGAGAGAGAAAGAGGGAAAGTGTTTAAATACTAACTTTACTTTGTTTCTTTCTTGGAAGACCTAATCTAAAGTCCATTCTGTTACTTTGAATACAAAGAATAAAATAATATATGTTTGTTTTGAATTATTTATTTATAAAAATATAACTTGATTGTTCCATCCTCTTTGTTCTTGTCTCTTCATTCGAGTGGCTGCAGAGGTGTTGGTTTGAATCTATCTAACGTTTCTGGGTTATTCAATGCAGCTAGATATGTATAAACCGATCTCAGATGTACTTCAAAATTCGAAATCTTGCTCGTGTTCATAAGATAAATTAATGCGAAATTCTCAAAGAAATCTCTACTGAGTTCCTTCAACACATCCTTGTATCTCTTTACCTCCGGCTGATCTTCCTTGAATGTTATCCACGCTTTAAGGAACTCTGATTTATTAGTGAGTCTAGCGTCTTGTTATAGCCACTCTTCGAAATCTCTTTTGTCAGCATCATTCGTGAAGAATTCAGTTGCTAACCTATCTTAGAAATGAGGGTTATACAGTGTGAATCGCACCATTGTTCCTCCGAAATTCTTGAAAACGTTCTTATGCTAGCTCTAGCGGTATTTGTTTTCAAGATCTTTCTTTTATCGCGAGATCTTTTTCGTTTTGGAAATTAATTTAACTTCTCTCTTGTGAGATTTCGATTCATCTGAAGCAGAAGGAAGCTAATAGCTCTCCATAGGTGTATTCACTTAGAATATCGTTGTGTTTTGCAATTCTTGTTGACTTTCTGGATGATACTCCTCCATATCACAAGGTAAACTATTTTCAGGGTTGTTACCTTGCTAATCGTTGTCATCGAAGATTTCACTGCGAACCTCATCGCATTACGCTTTCAGCTAGGAATCAATCAGACATATTTTGTTGCTGTTTTCTAAGAAAAAGGAGCTTTTCTGCTGGATGGTGTTATTGCTATTATTATTGTTATTATTGTTATTGCTGCTATTAGAAGAAACATCTAATATTTTAGAGAGATTCAGAGAATATTTTTGCTATTGGAACTACTACTACTATTACTGCTGATCAGTGGTTCCATTGCTGGAAGAGATCTACATGTAAGGATTACTCGCAGCTGTAATAAGGGCTGTGTTTGCTGGGAAAGCTGGTGTGTAATATTGATATTGATATTAATAAGGATAATATATTTAGTTGTTGTTGTTGTTGTTATTGTTATTATTCGAGGGTATATTCATACTATTTTGGATTGGATTCTCCTGGAAGTAAAGCCCAACATTTGTCTCTTAAGGAGCTATCACGGGGGCTCGATAATTAGTGATATTGTTATCATTATTGTTGTTGTTGAGGATGCTATTGTTTTCATAAATATTTTATTGATTTAAGTTTTGTTTCTAAGGAAACGACGAAGTGTTAAAAAAGTTATTATTGAGAGGTGCAATACCAGAAATAGAGTATTGAGGTTACTGCTACTGTTGTTACTGAATGTAGGTAGGATTAGGGTTAGTAGTAGTGGTGGTGTTATTGCTATTGGGTAGTTTAGCCAACCCTGATGGTATAACCTCACAAACCTTCGACTGACAATCACTCAAGTTATTGTTTAGGAAATACAATGGAGAATTAGCAAATGTTAGCTGCTAGAAATTATTATTATTTTGATACGGCTACTAATACTAATATTGCTGCTGCACGACTTGTTGCTAGATTTGCTCACCTTATTGTTGGGTATTTTGGTCTATTCGGACAGCGGGTATTTCCCTTGTGTTGTTTTATCCTAATTATTCCTGAAACACTTATTGCTAGAACTACTGCGAATCTTGCTCTTCTTTGGGACAATTAGATTAGTCATTTGGATTTATTATCTTCTACTGCTGTGTATTCACTGGGGTAATAATGTCTTGTGGTTTGAGATTATTCTCAGCCCTCCAAGTATCTCTAAACTACACATTAGTATTGTTATTATTTTCATTGATCCTTTAATCTTATTATTTACTCTAATAATACAAGCTCTCTTACTAATTGCTATCTCCTTGATTAGCTTGATCACTAGCTTAACTTTTCCCTTGTTAAACACTCTATGGATAACTCACTTTGAGCGATGAATTGGTGGAATTCTAATATGGCACCATCGATTTCAGATAACTCTACGTTTATTCATTATCCAATTCGATACTTTATTGCATACCTACAGCATTATTATCATCCGTGGAACATTTAAGAATTTCCTATGTATTGCTGGTCTTCCTGGCATCGCTATGATTGTTGTCATTTGAGTTATTATTCTAACAATTGTACTCAAAGAATTTCGATTATTCGGATGGATTCATGTTGATCCTGAAACTTTCGCCTTTGAAGAGTTTCGATTGAATTAATGAGAAATTCGCGTTTGGGTTGAAGGATTGAGAACCTAGCAGATGCATGTTCAAGTTACTGTGATCCTTGGTATTGAAAACAACCTGATCGTTCCATTCACTCACAGGATTCAAGAGAATCTCACCGATTTCGTTGATGCTGATGAGTTTGTTCATTGTGAAGTTACCAACAGATTGGAGGCTCTTCTGCGGCTGCAGCTAGTAGGATTATTGGTTGTTTTAGAAAAAGTATTGCGATGATTGTCGAAATTATTGTTATTGCTATAGCTGTTGCTGTTGTTGTTATGGATGATTATTGGGATGTTCGTTTTCAATGGGCTTCTGGGTTGAAGCAGATGGAGTAGGTGATACTCTGAAGAAGTTCCGCTATGCTATGTTCTTTAGTGAGCTGTCATCAGGCTTGATAAGCGAGTGGATGTTGATTTTGAAGCCGTCCATCGGATGAGATGAGTGTACGCAGAAGATGAGATTTTATCTTTTGGAGCGAAAAAATAGAGAGAGATTATTAGGATTAGGATAAATAAATTGAATATATTTCAGGCTTTTCTTCTTTTTGTGAGATCGATGCAAAGAGTTTGTTTAAATTGTTTTGATTCAATGATTACTTCTTCCCGCTTTGGTTTCGCTTTTTTCTCTAATGTGTGTTTGGATGAAAAATATACCTCCCTTTAATAATATTTTGAAAAATAGCAAGATTAGTATTTGAATTATCTCAGTTTCTCTTAGCGTTAAATCAAGCAATAAAAAAGACAATTTAAATCAAATCAGTACGCACATCATACACACACATGAATTGTTTCATAATTTCTCTAGCACTCTCCTTTTTCACACAGGCTTGAACCTATTAAGTGCTTCTGGATTGCTGATCGATGCTAAATACGTATGAATCGATCTCAAATGTATCTCTAAATCTGATATTTTCTTCGAATTTATCAAGTAAATGAACGAGAAATTCTCAAAGAAATCTCTGCTTAATTCCCTCAGCAGTCCCTTGAATTCCTTGATTTCCACCTTGTCTGTCTTAAAAGTCGTCCAAGCTATCTAGAAATCCTTCTTCCTTTCGAGTTTGATATCATTCTGTAACCATTCCTAGAACGCTTGTTTCTTGACGGCATCTTTGTTCAACTCTTGGATAACTCTATCCTGGAAATACTAATTGTAGATGATAAATCTCACAAGCGTACCTCCAAAGTTCTTAAACACATTCTTGTGACGACTCTATCTGTAATTGGAGGCTTTCTAAGGAATCTTATTATTATTCCCTCCACGAGAAGTGTTTTCAATTGGACTCTAAGGAATTTTAATTGTTTTCTTGTGTTTGTCAGTTTGTTCGTCATCAGAATGAGGGTAGCGTAGTTCGTATTGATCCTGTATATTATTGAACTAAAATGGCTCGATTGTCATACCTACGTTAGTTGAGCTATCAGTCATTTGAAGACCAGTGAAGGGTGATGATTGCTGATTAGCAATATCCTGGTGTTTTTAAACTGGAATACGGTTATTGCTGTTATTGCTATTGTTGTTATTGTTATTCTTATCTGACAAATCTTATTATGATTCCTATTAATCCTATTATTGCCACTACCCTTGCTAATTCTTCCCTGATTTCTGTCTAACATCAGCCTCACTCATAAACGCATTCATATGTGATACATCATAATCAGGTTCACTTTTGATTTCTAACTTCTAATCCATGAGACTAATCGAGAAATTTTGATAGTTCTTAAAAACAGATGATTGTCTTAGTGATTACTCCGCAGCTAAAGCTGATAGATTCACTTAGCGAATGCTATTATTATTGGATGCGCATCGCCCTATGGAATTGCTATCAGCGAGAAGAATATCATCATACCCTGATAAGCGCTTATTGGCAATGGATTTATTTATCCCGAGTTGATACTTGAAAGCAGATTTACCCATGGTATCGATTTCTTAGCTGTTTGTCATAAAGCAAGGCAAACCAAATGGATCGAGAGGATTATTGCTACTGCTAATCGGATGGTTTCCAGTTAGGATTCCTTTTTCTTGATCACTTAAGCTCACACAAACAGCAGATAGATTGCCATTATTCTGCTGGAGTTGATTTTCGAATTTTCGTTAGCTGACATTGATGCTGTTTGCGAACATGACATTGTCAAGTTCAGCGCCAATGTTGTCGTCGTTTTGTTGTCTTCCACCTTCGTATGCTTAGGAAAATATGAGTTCACCGTTTGGGTTGAAAGATAGGTCTTTGCGCATTTTGAACCCACCAACGCTCATTTAGGATTTGTTCGTTGCTTGCCGGGTTAAATCGAAATGGCTGTCTCGAGGACCCATGCTGAAACTCATGTTCAAACCGAAGAAATCGATGCCTTTCATGCTTTATGATGCACCGATTTGAAACAGACTTGCCGAGTCCATTTTGGTTAAATCATTACCACCGAAGTACATTTTTTGGTTTTGTGAAATACAATATGCGCGTGTTTGTGAGTGCTTGGATGTTTTTCCCGCTTGAGGACAGAATAATTATTTTAATTTCTTTGTTTTCTTTTCTGTGTGAATAGATGGATTAATTAATATTTTTTCGAATTGAGCTATTTCAACTTCAATAAATAGTAATTGCTCTCTCTGTTTTGACCTTGAAAACTCAGAAGGAATTTACATCTGATTAGATAAAAAATTGACTTTTGTTTTCTGGTTGTTTTTCCATAATGCTAAATATAGGGAGCTAACGAAATAACGAAAGAGACAATTATATATTTTTTTAAATATACTCATTTGCTTGCATTTTTAGGTTTTTTTACAAGTCAGTGGATGGTTATTAGAGTCAAAATAGTGTTTTTTTATTAAACTTATAAAAATACTGTTAAAGATTCTAACTCTCTTTTGATTCTTTTTCTATCCAAGGGAATTCCACCCAAGAGCTCATGAGTTACCTGTAATCCCCTAAGATTTCAATACTGTCAACATTATCTGTTTTGAAATCTCCCAGAATATCTGAATCTTCAGTTGTTCCTGTGCGTCGAGCGAATTAATGCTTTTTCGGTGTGTGATGGGATTATTAATAGCCTTATCGAGAATGGCTATTTTAACCTTCGAAAAAGTGTTTTTTATCTAGATGATGAGAATTATTTGATTTGTACTCTTTGTAATCATTCTAGATATTAATTTCACCCTTTTCTTTAGACGATTAGCTGAAATGGTACTCTCCATCATCGAGAATGACTTAAGTACCACAACGAGAGCCATAAGGTTGCTTAGATTCGAATTCCTTAGATTTTGATGGCAAGTTGCTAGAGAAAATGTTATTTTAGATGGGTTGTTCTTTGGAAGGGAAGTTCTTGTCTTTACTTGGTTTGTTAGTGTCTGTTGTGTCTCTATTCTTATCAGCTTATCCCTTAGAGGTTATCACTCTGGAATTGGTTGTGCTAGCAGTAATAGAAGATTGTGATTTGGATGTTTTAGCTAAAAACTCCTTGATTTCTTCTTGGAAATCTTCAAGATCATTCTCGTTCACCCACAAAATAGTCAAGAGATCATCTTGAACAAATACAACTCTCAATAAATAATCAATATTTTTAGTAAACAATCATGTTATTTAAGATTGGAAATTATTCCAAAATGAAGCACAAAAATTAACTCTGCATAATTAGAAACCTTTTTTTAGCTTTATTGGTGTTGTATTTTGGGGGTAATTGGTGAAAAAATGAAGTCTTTTTGTGTGTCAAATCAATATTATTAGAAATTATTCTGACTTTCATGTTGAAAGAAAATGTTTGGATTAAGTTATTTTAGTATCATGTTATTTGCTATTTTATCTTATCAGCTGTAGCTGTGAGAAGAGAAAGAGTACTCTCTATTGTATGAATTTCATAATTTATAATAATTACAACTTAAAAAATGTCAGAATTAGAATCATTCAAATAATTGCAGTTTGCTTTTGGATATTTGATTGAAATTCTCAAATGAAAAGAAAAATTTGACATAAATGTTATCATCCTAAGCAATAGATTATTTTCAAAAATAAACAATTGAATTCAAATAAAAGAAAGAAGATAAAGCGAATTGAATTGAATTCTTGAAATATATTCTTAGCATTTCCGTAAAATATATATAATTTGCTCAAACGAACTCAATTGTTGTGATTGAGTTTATGGGCATGTGATTTCTTTGTGGATTTTGTTGCTTTAGCAGAAAATAGGAATTCCTCTAATTTGATTGAGCAGGCAATATCAGACTTAACGACTCTAGACTAGCCCTGATAATTGTCGCTACCATAGATAATGACGTTTTTGCTCGATGGGATCTTTAGAGATTTATATTTTCTCCACTCAAAGTTAGAGTCACTGTCGCAAAGCTTGACTGAAGTACCTGTGAAATTGCATTCTGTAAAGGCTTCGACACACTCAACAACTGTTGTTGCAGGTGTAACTGGAGTTGTAGTTGGAGTTGATGCGTTTGTAGTTGGAGTTGTAGTTATGCCTGGCGTAACTGTTGCTTCTGGTATTGCATTAGTTGTTACAGTTTTATCTTTAGACCATGCAATAGTATTGCTACGACCATTTATTATACCTCCTTCTGAAGTATAATAAGAATAGCCTTGGATGATTCCGTAGGCAATTGTTGAACTCTGATCCAATTCATTAGACTTTTTTCAAAGAAAAAAAAATATTAAAATAAAAAAGACAAAGAAATCCATTTATTTAAATGCAAGATTCATCATATAACTAATTTATTCATTTAAACTTATCTGCTCTCTCTCTTTCTTTTACATAGGTGAATCCTGTGCATGCTGAAGAATCATTGCAGGCATCTCTGGCTGCTTGATAAGATGAATAGGATTTGTTGCCTTACATCAGTTTTCCTCTTTACTCGGTGTATTAGGAATATTTCTCCGAAACATCTTTGAGAATCATCAAGAAAACAATTCACGTAAACAATAAGACATTCAAAAATATCCTCTAAAAAAACTCGAAAACTTACATTCCTTGACTGCACTGGATTCAATTCTGAAAGTTATCCCATAGTCTATTCCTTTCAGCAGTTAGTTCTCATT
>Ga0302285_10001454_pt1 | contig 13138 bp, 9 predicted proteins | sample III_Fen_E2_2_FD_200455 | JGI IMG/M metagenome (GOLD analysis project Ga0302285, IMG submission 200455) | Peat permafrost microbial communities from Stordalen Mire near Abisko, Sweden - III_Fen_E2_2 | ecosystem: Environmental > Terrestrial > Soil > Wetlands > Permafrost | place: Sweden: Abisko...
TATATTCTAAAAGTTATTCAGTTAGTAATTGATTTCTTTTAAACAACATTTGGATCTTTCTCTCTCTATATCCCTTTTTCCATTTTTAGTTGCTATAAGTGCCAACTATTCTCTATCTATTTTCTTTCTTATTTGGGTTTTTATTTATTAAATGTCCTACTTTTAGCAGCATAGCTTGTGAATATTTATCTCACTTCAACCCCTTAACTAATCAAAAACATAAACATAGATCTGAAAATTATTAGAGCTAATAAAAACGGCTTACTCTTTAATGAAAAATGAGGAAATAATATCTCTCAAACCAATGCGATTTGAACGAAAGAGCAAAAACATCCATCTCATTTGTCTTCTTTGGTAAGTATTCCATGTGAGTGTTCATTCCTCCTGCCCAAGATATCATTAGCTGTAATAGCTCCCGTTATTTTTAAGAACAAACTCCCGCGGTAAACACACGTTGCGTTTGAATTTGGGAAATATCAGCTTGAGAAACAGCAGAAATCCAAAATATTTTTTCTGACTTCATCTACCCTTTAAAAAAGGTTTTATTTACACCACATTAACAGAACAAACTAATGAATTGCATCAAGAAAAATAAGAAAATTAATTATTTATTACTAAGGTTTATATTTTTCCTTTTTAAATAAAATAAATTACAATTAAATTGAAAAATGATCATTTTTAGCCTATTTATTATTTCTTCATACTACTTCAAGATCCTTTCTCGTACATTTCTCACCACAAGAGCAAGATTTATTTTTCATAAAACAGCTCAAACAACCTATGTGATTGCAATTCTTATTCATAACTCTATCCGCTGGAATCCTCTTGCAAATAAAACAAGGTTCATTCGCTTTGGGGTTAGAATGAGTTTATTTATCCATAGAATACGTTGACTTTGATAAACCACTAAGAGAAAGACCTTGTCTCTGTCCTAGAGATTTAGCTGAATATGGAACTAATGGTTTGTTTGGAGTATACGAATAAGCTTAGTATTATGGTTAATCTCTGGAATTATCCCCAAATGATTTTTGCTATTATTATTCCTTCTATTATTCTCTGAAGTTGTTGTTATTTTCATATTATCCAAGCTATCCACTATTTGAATTATCTGAGAAAAGGAAATCTTAATCATTGGAGTTGTTTTTATTAGCTTAATATGGAGATTTCAGCAGTTAAGACCTAGGAGTGTGCATATAATTCTATCCTATTTCTAACTTCACTTTTGGTTTGGGATTGAAATAATTAGTCCTTTCAAGCTAAGCTTATCCAGTATTTTATCCAAACAAGTTAATATTACCTTATCCTTACTTTTGATATAAATACGGATTCATATTTTAGTTATTTTCTTCTAAGTTAAACTCATCATTCTCTAACAAATCAGATGGATATTAATGATTTGTTTCAACAGTCTTCTAATTCTCCTGCTGCTGCTGCTCATCATCAAACGAAGAATCTTTACTTAATAGTCCTTTTTAAGAGTTAATATCAGACGATGTTGTTGTTCCTTTGCTTTTGAGGAATATTCGATCTTACGAAGATTATTATTTTTCTTCTTCATCTTTTCGCAATTAATTCTGTTTCAGGATTAAATTCTAAATGTTCTTGGATTGCACTTTTCTTAGGTTAGACAAAGTACTCTTCTAAGGTTGCTTTTCTGCTTTCTATTCTTCCAGAATTTCTGCTGTTTGAGTTACACCCTCTTCACTTTTCAAAAATTATTTGTTGAATGCTCCACAACTATTCTCGCTATGTTCTCTCTCTACCGATAGAAGCGGCTGTTGTTGTTGCTATTCTTACTATTGTCTCTCCCTCAAGGAGTAAATATCTTCTCGATCATTATCACAAGTTGGCTGTTTAATTACATTTGATAGTTCATCAGGTTTAATTGATATTTTTGTTGTCTTGAAATCTGTCATTTTCATTTATTTTTAACCATTCAGAGAAACTCTCTCAAATGGATTCCCATTGTTGGTATCCTAATTAGCTGGACGTTTAATCTATTCAGCAACAGGAACTGTAAAAGGTTTCTTTAATTGAACCTTCTTCGAGTTATGAGTAGGCTATTCAGATTACTGACTAGCTTGTTTGGAAGCTAAAGAATTCGAAGAAGCAGTGAGCATTTTCTTCTTTGGATTTCCTGCAGTTTTAGGCTTCGCTTTAAAGAAATTCATGGTTTCAATCAATGCTGAGGGGAAGTTATCGAATTCTTTGAGTCCATTTCCAGTTTTTACCCAATCACTAATTTCATTTTTGACATCTGGCTGCTTAAATCGACTGTCACATAAGAATACAGCACCCCAGTCGTTTTTGTGTCGAATCACCCTTCCGATTGCCTGGGGAGGTTCAAAAAGGATTGTTTTTATCACATAAGAATATTTTTTTTTGTTTAGTTGTATTTTACTTGATTCATTGCTCTGATAGCTTGCTGAAGATACCATTGCTTTCCACTAATTTTATCACCTTTAATCCCTCTGTCGTTCCAAATGCTATCGAGATAAGCCTTTTTATTTGTCACTCGGGGTTCCTTTACTGGAGGGTATGGTACTCCTAAGTAATTTATAATTTTAACAAAAGGTCACACAATAATTAGTTTTTTACCTACAATAAAGACTGCACGTGCAAGCTCGTCAGAGAAATCTATGCCTTCTGAGATCTTGCCCTGTTGAGAACTTGTTGGATTATTAAATAGTTTTGAAATATTAACATTGGAACTGAATTTTAGTTCAGAATTAGATTAATCGCTTGATGGTAAGGCTTTGCTTGTACAGAACACTATCATGGATCTACAGGGCAGTCAAATCATTATAGGATTGTTGATTTGAGAATCTTTTAAAAAATTTGTCTACAGGCACAGGAGATGCATGAGATTAGCAAAATCTTGTGCAAAACTTTGCAATGTCTTAATATCACGATGATTAATTCCATAATCGAGAAGAACGAAATTAGTTTTGAAAAAAACCTTAACAATTGATCAATCAATTAAGCGGTTTGCTAGCAATAATTCGAACAAAATTTGTTAATCTCATCCCATATTTTTCAAAATTAACAACATCTTGCACATTAGATTTACAAACTCTCAGATCGCATTGCATAAATTATTTGCTGATTCATTCGGATAATTATTGTCAAATCAGTCCTTGCTCTAAATAATTTGATGTTACACCATTTATTAACTTTTAATAACTTCAAGAGAAATTAAATCTCATCAAAAAAATCTACTCCATTTATTCAATTACAAATCAAATTAAGTAGTCATACAGAAAGAAAAAAAAATAGGGAAGATCCTTTTTTGTATCTTTTTTTTGCGAAAGATCTAAACAATTCAAACAAGAACAATTGATAAATATTCTTTCCCAACAGCAACCAGTCTTCTCTTCCCCTCTTTTTACATACCAATTCGAGCAACTTTTTAATAATCTAATCTCCTGTCAAATAATAGAGGGATTTTACCAAATTAAGAAAAAGAAAAATAAAGCATTTTTCTGTTTGCTTGTTCTAAATAATCCTTCTATTTTTTCCTCAGAAAAGGTCTCTCCTTTAATATTTTTTTTTATAAAAAAATCATCAAATTTCTTAAATATTTTAAATAACTCAACAAAACAATGGAAATACCTATGATCAACAATAAAACCAGCAATCAGTCTGAGACATACAAACAAAATTACTAGATTCAAAGCAAGATTCAACCAGGAAGAGGATAATAAATACCAAGATAAAGTCCTATCTATGAGCCTATTAATAACAGATAGTCAACATTCTCTTAGTCTTCATCTTCACCTTCTCCGTCTTATTCGAATATTAGTAGAAGATGCCCTCAGCCAAATTACTCTCATAATGGAATGGACTTTTACTAATAAGTTCCTGAAGAGTTAGAATCAGAGGAATACAATTAAGGAAAGTCTCCTCAATATTATTCGATCTAATAGAACAATCCTCCAATGCAGATAAGTCAACCTTAATATCATAAGCAACCTTATTTATAATACTTGCCAGTTTAGTAGCAATAGTAAAAAAGATAACAGAAGTAATTGAATTATTCCTAAGATTCTTATGAATAAATCAACAGCAATCCAATGCTGAATTATCAACTTGGTTAACAATAATAACCACAGTAATAACACTTCTAGAATCCACAGTACTTCAATGATTCTGGGATGTATTCAAACTAAACTATGTTCATTTACACAGCAAACTAGGAAAATCTATTCGAATAAACAAGACAAAACTTATCAAGATTACTGCCAACTTAGCCTAGAGATCGAGCTACAAATGTTCAAAGTAGCATTTCTAACCTCGGTATGTAAAATTATTCAAACACTTAGTTGAAAGAAAGCTACCAAAACGAACAAAGCAATGATAATTATGAATTCCGATCAAATTCATCTTTAAATTATTCGTAATAAGGATAATAGTTTTAATAAAGACAGCAATAGCAGCAGTCTCCTCAGCAATACAGAGGTCAATAATAGCAATATTAATCTTAAGAATCAAGAAGTTATGAGGGGCATGATAGTTATTAATCACAGCCATCATCAGAATACAAAGAAAAAAATTCACAGCCAGAAAAGCAGCAAAAAGAGTGGTATGAGTAATAGGACGACGATGAAGATGATGACGAAGATGAAGATGATAATAATGATCACCTTAAAGATACTAATATGAATATCAAAGCTGAATAGATTGATAATTCTCCGAAAAACACCTAACAATCAGATGATAATACCAATGTAACTACACCTCCTGTCTGTTGCTCTAATAAGCGGAACACAATCCAGCACACCGTTGAATTACAGCAATACTTACACAACAAGTAAATGAAAACGAAGTACATCGAGAGTAGCTCGAATTCGATTGTATCTGGAATCATCGACCTTCTTAACACGCATTCTAAAAAGAACAAATGCATTGTCAAAGAAATATTCCATGAAGACTAACGTAAATACACTTGCTGTTCAAACTGCAAGGAATTAGCCAATGAAATTCAAATTCTCAGTAAGCTAAACCATCCTAGCATCATCCCGATTAACAACAACTAAAATTACTCCAATCAGCCTATCCTAAAACTACCTCATTCATGCGCTGTGTTTCTTCCAAGAGCCATAATGGATCTTTTTGATTTTGCACTAATTAAACCGGACACTTCGGATTACACGAAACGGAACTATTAGCTCTTGAAGATGGCATTTAAATAAACAGCCGAAGCAATTGACTATTTGCACAAGAAGAATATTATCCACGGAGACATTAAGCCTGAGAATATTTTAGTTTTCTCACAGACTCAATTCAAACTAGCTGATTTTGGGTTCGCAAAGCAAGTCTAAACATATCGATCGAGATAGAGCTTCTTGGATCGGTTCAAAGATAGATCGTTGAAGTATTACCCACCGGAGGTTTCGGAAGCGCTGGAAGATGGGAACTATGATTTGTCTAAAATCGATGAATTTTCTAACGACGTGTTTGCGTTAGGCGTATCGATGTTTTAAGTGTTCTTTAAGTCGTTTCCTTATGAAAATGAGACTGTTTATTGCAACGTATATGATGAAAATGCAGAAGAAAAGTATTATAAGGAGAAGTACTTCCATAGAGCCGATAAAATCTTTGGGATATTGTATAATCCAAAGAAGACACATTTATTCTGGAATAAATTTCAGGAAATCGAAAATGTCTTAACGATAGGGAAATCAGGATGCGCATCAATGAAATTGCTTGAAATGAATTAGTTGAAATAGCTGATAGCACATTCAATTACTCCCGTAATGTATTAAAGATACAGCATCTAAGAATTTCTGTAACACCCATTTTTTGCTTAGATGAAGTGAAATTAAGCAAATGGAAAATGACAATGACACAATGAGAAAAAAGTTGTAGGAGTAATCTAAAGACTATTTCTTTTTATTCTTTTATCGTTTTATGCTTTGTCATCTTGAGAAGGCTCTTTAATTGGAATGCCTTACATTATTCCTTTTTTGTGGGTTGTAAACGAATAATCCTAAACAATTCTTGTTCATTTGTGAAATTGCAATCTGAACTTAACATACAAAAATATCCTTTCATTTTTTCAATTGAATTAAAAAATTCACTACAATTTTTTTTAAGTAGATTGAATCAAAGAATTAATTGTATTTTAATGTCAAAAAACAGACATCATCTTGATTGTCAAGAGCGTTTAAGCAAAAAAGGAAAAATATGCTTAGACACCTTCTAGATCAATAAATTAGAAGCCTAGCTAAAAGCAGCATTTTCTAAAGTCAAATCTCAAAATATTTTAAACATCGAATAGCTTGAGTAACCTATTATTCCTCGAATAATACCTAGAACAACTAAATTTTAAGAGCCAACCCTCAGCATTATTTTTCTATTATTGATAACCCCAAATTATTCTTTTTCTCATCTGTAAGCTATGTTGGTTGAATAAAATTAAGAAAATAAGAAAAATGCAGACAATAAACTTTAGAACTGAAAGTGGAGAATCAACTGCAGGTTCTCGCTATCTACGGGACCTCATCTAAACCAAACAACTTCAATAATAGTCAGCGTATCCAAAATTATTCAATGATGCAGAAATGGAAAAGCTACAATCTTAGTGCTTAGCTATTGAAAACAAAGTCTATGGAAGATAGACGTTGAATAGTGATACAGCATTAGCGAAAAACAAAAATTTTCTAAAAACACTTATCTGTGGAGATTTCGATGGATCATCTCCAAAAAATCCTAAAAATTTGAATGAAGAAGATGATGGTTTTGTCTACGCTGGTGCGATGACTAGAATAAACAGAAAAATGATCAACGATAATGTTTAACTTGCATAGAGACTCGTAAATCAACCTGGAACGTTGCCTAAAAAGAAATGGGAACAATCTTACAAAGATCACTGCAGATACTCCGCGTTACGCTCAAGATTCAAGTAAATATCTCCCCATACTCGCTTAGTCAATTCATAGAATTGTTAGTTTCCAGAACCATTCTATGGAAATAATAATTTTTCTCCAAGTAGTCCTCTAAAATCCCCTAACCTTAGAATCGATCCTGATATTCGCAAATCTTCTCTAATAAAAAAACACAATGAAATCGATAATCTAGCTCCTTTGTTTAGTTCACCCAACAATTTCTACGGTTAGCCTTTGAAAGAATTTAACTCTCCGCTGATTGCTGAAACAGTCAAAAATATCTTGAGTCCAGAGGAAGATTTTAATCTAAGTTAGCAGTTTCGTAGATAGGGGAGATCATTTAGTAGTGGAAATAATGGGAAAAATATGAGTGATTTGAATAGGCGTTTTTTGAATAAATAAAATGGATAACATAGTTTTAATTCCTAACTGGAAATGAAAGTGGATGAATTGAATATCAATTCAATTACCAAGAACTTTTTCTCCAGCCAATTTTAGTTTTCTTTTTCGTAGAATGGCGGTTAGAAGTAGCATTCTTAAGTGTTTCTGTTTTCATAATTAACATCTTTGAAGTTCTCTGTTTATCTGGATGGTTTGAATTCAGTGGAATGTTGCTTGGTGTAAATTACTGATAAAGGAACTGCTAAACTTGGAAAGATGTTCTTGGATGTAGCGGGTGATAAAAAAGAAGAAATTAAGGAAGTTGAAGTACCTATCTACAGCATGGATGAAGGTATCACTAATCCTATTGGGTATGCTTAACTTGTTCTAAGATTATAATAGTTGTTTTCTTAACCACTTACGATATCAAATACTAACAACGATGATAGTTTTCTACCTTCACTAAGGTAGAAATATAATAGCCCAACTGTATTTGCAGAAAAAGAAAAATTAGGATCACCAACCAACTTTAATTATGATTCTCCATTCGCAGATTCATTTGAAAGAATGATCTTTCATGAGGGTTCCAAATAATCTCCAGGAAAAAGTCATAAAATAACTAAAAACTCAATGTAATTTTCAGATGAATATGGCAGTTCAGATAAAAAATATTAGAATAAGTAATTGGAACCTCTTGGAAATGAGATAAACACCACAAATCGAGGAGTTCTTGATATGAACGATTTTTTTGAGACAATCGCAGTTAGTCAATCTCACAAGGGGAATCTTGCCAAAACTAAAGCTCTCAAAAATAGGATAGGATAGCTTAGGAATGATGGGGATACCATTCCTAGCAGGAACAGGACATTCGAAGATGCGACAACAACACCAAATCCATTAAGAAATTCAAGGTTAAAAATGCCTGATTTTTAATAAAAATAATAATAACAATACTAATAAACATAGAAATAATATGAATAAAACTACTACTCAGGTAACAGTTAACTCTCCTTTGGAGGATATTGATTTTAACAAATTATTTACGCTTTCTTATTCCATTTTTGTTTGTTTTTTGTAATTTCTGTGAATAATTAAAAAAATACATAAACCACGTTTTCCTTTTCAAGAACTTTTTGACTCAGGGAACACAGTTGCTACCTAATTCGAGAGCCAATTGAATGCAGAATCGATATTCCATCCTTTAATAGAATTAGTTTAAAATATTTCCCATTTTCTGTCAGAAACTGCTTTCAAATTGAGCATCTCCTTGAGGCTCTCAGGTGAAAATGCGCCTTGAATATCAGCTTTATTTGCAATGAATAAGATCGGCACGGGTCTGTTTCTGATTTCTTCGAGCTCAAGTAATGTTTCTAGCTCATTAGCTACCACTTATAAGCGTAGGGTATCACTTGAATCTATCAAGAATATTATGCCTTCAATTTCTTTGCAGTAACTATTCCACATTTCTCTGTATTTACTTTGTCCGCTCATGTCAAATATTTTATATTCATAATTGCCTTTTACAAACTTTTCCATATTATAGCCGACTGTTGGGATGGTCTGTGCATGAGTTGTGCCCGATTATCGAGAATTGATATTCTGCTTGAACCATTGTACAAATGTTGTTTTGCCAGCATTATCTAATCCAACAAGCATCAAGCTAATAACTCGCTTATTCTTAGAAATCCCTCCGCCCATGTGTCAATTCTCTATTTTACAGAAGAGATGGATAGTAATTTGGATTATTATTAGCTAGAAATGGAAATGAGCTTGTTATTTCTTAAAAATTTTAGCTATTTTTTTCACTATCCCCTGCAACTTACAGATAACTAATTTAATCTAATAATTGAGAAATATCTGATTTTTTTAAAAAGTTTGAGTGTAAAGAAAAGGGAAAGATTTTTAAATTATTTTCTTTATTTGTTTGACTGCGATGTGAGGTAAGTGAGAGAATGATGATTTTAGATAAATTACAAATATTTGAAGAAAGAAACTAAAGTTATTAATTGCTGTGTTTGTAAGTTAATGAAATGCATAAGTTGTTGAATTGATATCGTTTTTTGTAAAAAATTGTATAACAAGTCTAATTTCTCACAAAAATAAAGAAATTTTTGATTTTAATAAATCTAAAAAAACATGCTTTCACACTGGTTTCTATTATTTGTTTTGCTGTTATTGTTAAAGCTTTTCTTTCTTCTTTGCTTTAGCTTTCTCAACAAGTCCTTAAAGTAAACCTTTTCTAGCAGTCTATCTAAACAGCTCAATAATGAAAGGGAGATAATTGTTCCTTCTTCTTACGTTTTCTCGCTGTCAAAATCCAAAAATCAGTAAAAACCAAAAAAATCCAAGAATTCAATTGCAAAATGATATTTTATCTCAAGACAAGATTTTATCTTATATACTTCGTAATGCTTGAATTTGTCTTCTTCGTCAGCTAAAAGCATATTTTGATGAGTAATTTATGCTTTCACATCTTCGATTTATTCTCTGGCATTTTCCTTGCTAATATCGATGATTCTTGCTGCTCCTGCTGCTTTTTCTGTTTCACTTAGACTTTGTTCCTAAAATAATGCAAGATTAGTTTTCATTCAAAAATAATGTAGACCGAAAATGAATTCACAATTCCTTACAAGTGAAGCTATTTCAGCTAACTCAGATTCGTTTAGTTCGATATCACCATCTTTGATTAGCTAATATAGCTAGTATTTCTAAGCTTCTAGCTGTTTTATTGTGTTTCTTCCCTTCAAAATAATAATAAATCAATTTTATCTTAAAATAATGAATTTAGTTAGAAATAATAACTTTTAGATCTTAATTTTTGTTTTAAATCCCTTATTTCTTGATTGTTTGCTTTTTACTTGGAATCGCTTATCGATCGTGAGAGCTAGAAGATTGAATCGCACTTCATCCTAGCTGTATTTCAAAATTCTTTAGCTGATCTCTTGAGTTGCTAGAGATAGCCAATCATCTCCTTCAAATGAGCCAATCAACACAGGCCCTTTTTGAACACCATCAAGCTCATAGAGTTTATTTTTGAAAGGTACAAACGAAACAAAGTGGAAAACATCATCTTCTTCTGTTGCTTGTCTCTTTTTCTGAACGAACTAGAATGGCTCAGGCCTTGCAAATGAGTTATGTACCTTTTGGATGCTTTCTTGGTTAGAAATCGATAGGCCTTTCATTTAGGGATCCATACCCGCTGTAAACGATTTGAAATTCCTTAACTCTTCACCCACATCGATTTAATCTTCTCGGTTCAGGAGAATCGCTAGAAGTGCTTATGTTGCACATGCATTCTGAATGACTTGATTCGCGAAGAAAAGATCTTGATCGTAATCTAGAAGGCACTCTCGTTTCTCGATTTTGTTCGTCCATTTGAACAGGAACACAAGTCCATAGATCGGCTTGATCTACTCGATCAGTTATGTATCCTCAAGGGAGTAGACTTCTTCAACTTGAACTCCTTTGACGCCGATACCTCTGATCAACTCACTGAACACACCTGGATCACTTTCGATAGTACACCAATCACCCATTAGAAAGAGAAGAATTACAATGAATCTGTTTAAATTTTCTTAATTTATCTCTCTTTTAAGTCTAAATAAGAATTCACATAAAAAGATATCCTAACTCTAAGAATTGCTTCCAAAAAGCAAGAATAGATCTGAAGGATCTGAAACATGATTCTGAAATAAACAAACAGATTAATGATGAACAGTTTCATGGATATTGGTGAGATGTCATCATTGATTTCCATTTTTTTAAGAACATAAATAAGAAAGTAAAATTCACAAAAGGATACTGTAAAGAAGGGGTGAAAAAAATATCCATAGAAAGCAAGACTTTTATCAAGATTGGAAGATTAAAAAACATAAATGTGTTTTGCTATTAGTTTTCTCTTGTAAAAAAAATAAAAATTTAAAAGTTCAAAAGAATACATCTTGGAAAAGAAGGATATTACGAGATTAACTAAAAAGAAAGAAATGAAGTTAAATGATATTTTTTATATTTATACAGACAATAACTATACAACAACTTTACAATAAAATGATAAAAAAGATTAACTTGGCCTATCACTGTTCTTCATTCGATGTCTTGAGCTTCTTGGATAAGACTGGCTCATTCTCCTATTACATAACATAAAAAAACCATTATTATGTAAATTCTTTAATAAATTGATTATTTTTCTAATTCTATGCTATTTTTACACTCAAATGAGATGATTCATGGATATTATTAGATTTAGCGAAATGGTTTTTCACAACTCCTATCAGTTACTCTGAAAAGCCCAACACTTCCTTGGTGATTTTTAGATTTACATTCAACAAAACATTCTTTTTACTTGAACTTAAACTGTCTGTATCTGCATTCTTATGGTTGTCTAGAGTCGTCGAACTAACAGAAACAAGATCTGTCTTTTCAAATAAATTCTAAGGAGTAGATGTCTTAGAGAACTTGCTAATTTAATCGTTGAGCTGTGTGATAATCAATTCATGGATGGATTTACTATCATACTATACCTCACTCACAAGAAGTTAAAAGTACGCAGATAAATCATTTTCAGCTTTCCCCAAGCCAACAAATGAGCCTAAAAGCAGCAATAACAAAGAATAAATAATTTAGAATACCATTTAATTCAAATTCATAAGTCAATTTCTTACAGATAAATGAAATGTCTTAGAGAATCTCTGAGATAATCAGAATCTCATAATTGAACTTAGAAGAATTTAGACTCTGTAGAAATTCGTAAACATCACCAGTTTCTGTTTATAGACTTCCAGAAATCTTGTTGCATGATCCTTGCGAGTTTTCATCGATATTTGCTTGTTGAGATTACTGTGACAGTGATCCTATGAAACCAAAAAAGAATTGTTGTCATTCATAAAACTTATTATGATAAACATTACATAATGTGTCTATAGTTTAATTGCTTTTCATGTTTGTTTTGTTTACTTGCAATCGATTTATTTTGCTATGTACTAGCATTGAGATTGTATGAACTGTGGAATATTTAAGCTTGTTAATTCGATCTTAAGTATGTTTTGATATGCGCTGATCGTTCCTTTGCGAGTCTATTATCAAGAATAATGTTTCCAAAGAGATCTACAACATTAGCGGAGGTATTCACTGAAGAAATAAGAGTTTCTCGTTCTTCTTAAGCGAAATTATCAAAATAAACTTGAGTTGGATCCAGAGTGAATTAGCAGTTTCCTTCTTTTAAGTCTAATTTAGAATTGTTAACTCCACATAAATGTCTGTATGAATAACTCAAAAAAGGTGAATTTTTAGTCACTGTGACCTTCTCAAGCACAGCTTAAGTACCATGTCCTCCTTTTTCTAAAACCAACTAAGCGATTTCTTCACTATATTTTTGTTATTTATGAGTTAACTCAATTATCTTGAACTGTTTCAATGTCTCAATCTTTATCCTTGGGTCGACAATTCCAGTTTCTGCATGCAATAGTTTCTGGATGGCTTCTTCTAATGAGAATGTTTTGAGTCCTTTAACGATTCCGAATTTTACGACTTCAACATTTTGAGCTTCAACCCATTGCTTTAGGTCTTAAGAAAGCTGAGATAAATCTGAAAAACAAAGGTAATACATCAATCAATAAAACAATTTATTTTATTCGATATTCGTTAAGATTGCTTATGTGATTGTTACTTGAATCGACAGATTTATTCAAGAGAAGTATTCTATTATCAAAACTGATTTGGTTTGGTTCTTTTGCGATCGACGAAACGCCTTCTTCCGTAATGAGATAACTAAAATGACAAATTAAGGTCAATAAGATGTTTATGAATCATTTTTTTGTTTTACTCTTGTAGCTTGACAAGGAATTCTGAACAACGTGCCATGGGAATCTTCA
>Ga0302285_10001455_pt1 | contig 13132 bp, 12 predicted proteins | sample III_Fen_E2_2_FD_200455 | JGI IMG/M metagenome (GOLD analysis project Ga0302285, IMG submission 200455) | Peat permafrost microbial communities from Stordalen Mire near Abisko, Sweden - III_Fen_E2_2 | ecosystem: Environmental > Terrestrial > Soil > Wetlands > Permafrost | place: Sweden: Abisko...
TTATATAATTCACATCGCTGCAAAGTTTTTCGTTATACTGCAGAATGCCGAATTGTTCTGCAATAAAAATTAACCACCCTGCCTTGCAGGACACGGGAAATCCTTGCAGGGCGGTAAAAACTCCAGCAGGACAATTTCAATCTTAGCAGGGCGATGAAATCTCGTGCAGGACGGCAAAAATGCAGAAAGGACGGTCTTTTCCGATGGCATGGCACTTATATTTTAAGTGAAAAGCATGAGAAAAACGGTTCATCCGTTTAAAAAAATATGATTACTTTTCGAGGCTCTTTTCAATATGAATCCGGCAACCGACAAATCGTATTTTTTGTATTCAAACCGAATTAATTAAGGTTATGGGGATCAGGTATCGTCTTACATTGATGAATTTTTTGCAGTTTTTTATCTGGGGATCATGGCTGATCTCGCTCGGCAGTTATATGGGAAACACCCTAAGTTTCACCGGGGGCCAGATCGGAAGCATTTTTGCAACAATGGGAATTGCCTCATTATTTATGCCCGGATTGCTCGGTATTGTTGCCGATCGCTGGATCAATGCTGAACGCGTACTTGGAATGTGCCACATAGTTGGCGCAACACTATTATTTTGGGCGTCTACGGTCACCGATCCACACCTTATGTATTTAATCATGCTCTTTAATGCAATGGCTTATATGCCAACAATTGCATTGAATAACACGGTATCCTACAATGTTCTCGAACAAAAAGGTTTTGATGTGGTGAAAGATTTCCCGCCAATCCGTGTTTGGGGAACCATTGGATTTATCTGCGCCATGTGGGTAGTCGATTTATGCGGTTGGAGTCTCAGTCCGTTGCAACTTTATATCGGAGCAGCATCTTCATTATTCTTAGGTATTTATGCTTTTACAATGCCTGCTTGTCCGCCTGCAAAATCGAAAGGTAAAAGGTCGATGATGTCTGCACTTGGATTCGATGCCTTCGTACTGTTTAAAAGAACAAAGATGGCTGTCTTCTTTATTTTCGCGATGTTATTGGGCGCTGCGCTTCAGATTACCAATACGTTTGGCCAGATGTTCCTGCACGATTTCAATAATGCCTATACCGACTCATTCGCAGTAACCCATCCGGGATTGTTAATGTCGATTTCACAAATATCCGAAACGCTATTCATTCTTACAATTCCTTTCTTTCTTAATCGCTTTGGAATTAAAAAAGTAATGATCATCAGCATGTTTGCCTGGGTATTGCGCTTCGCATTATTTGGATTGGGCAATCCAGGCGAAGGTCTGGTTCTGTTGGTTGCATCAATGATCATTTATGGTATGGCCTTCGATTTCTTCAATATTTCGGGTTCACTTTTCGTTGAGACAGAAACCGAACCTGGCATTCGTGCAAGCGCACAAGGTTTGTTTATGATCATGACCAATGGTTTCGGTGCCTTCATCGGCGGCGTAACAAGTGGTTGGGTAGTCGATCTGTTCACTGCTGATGGTGTCAAAGACTGGCGCAGTATCTGGTTTGTCTTTGCAGGATATGCTTTGCTGTTAGGAATTATCTTCCCGTTTGTATTCAAATACAAACACGAAAGGAAGGTAATCAAAATGGTTCAGGGTGAAGTGGCAAGTGATAAAACAACGTTTAGGCCTTAAAATGCAAAATAGAATCATCAAGAATCAAGGGTTTGGTTAAAATAAACCCGAAGGGTTGGCATTTTTATAGAATGTTGCAACATAAAGCACGCAAACCACGAAGTGGTGACACGTATTATGCCACCACTTCGTGGTTTTGATTCCATTGGTTATCAATTGCTATAATAATTTCATGCCTTCAGCATTAAATCAAAGACACTCAATCTAAAGCACAGGAATACAATACCCTAAATCCTTACAAGATCAATATTTGAATAGCGAAAGTTGTTTTTCTCGTCGAACAGTGTTTCGCGGACCAGCTCTTTCCACTCGCTAAAATTGATCTCCGGGAAAAAGGTGTCCGCCTCAAAATCCTGGTGTGCCATCGTCAGAAAAAGTTTTCCCGCAATGGGATAAAACTGCCGGTAGATCATTCCTCCACCAATTACAAATGCAAGTTCCTCGTTCTGAACGATCGCAACTGCTTCATCAATTGAATAAACTGTCTCGCATCCATCGAATGTTTCGCCCGGAACATCGGTAATCACAATATTCCGGCGATTGGGAAGCGGACCATTCGGCAAAGAAAAAAGGGTTTTCTTACCCATAATCACAGCATGACCTGAGGTGATTTTTTTAAACCGTTTCAAATCATTGGGAAGATGAAACAACAGATCATTGTTCCGGCCAATGGCAAAGTTTTGCGCAATAGCAACTATAATAGCTATATTTGAATAGATCATATCGAAACCTCCCCTTTTATATGCGGATGACACTGATAATTCACCAACTCAAAATCATCGTATTTAAAACCAAAGATTGATTTCACATCCGGGTTGATTTTCATCTGGGGTAAAGGAAATGGTGTACGCGAGAGCTGCAGGTCTACCTGATCGAAATGGTTATTGTAGATATGTGCATCGCCAAAAGTGTGCACAAAGTCGCCCGCTTTTAATCCTGTAACCTGGGCCACTATCATCGTCAGCAAAGCATACGAAGCGATATTGAAAGGGACACCGAGGAAAATATCGGCACTGCGCTGGTAAAGCTGGCACGATAGCCTCCCTTCATTCACGTAAAACTGGAACAGCAAATGGCACGGAGGAAGATTCATCTTATCCAGATCACCTACATTCCAGGCGCTTACAATTAATCGTCGCGAAGTGGGATTGGTTTTGATGTCGTGGATCAACTGCGAAATCTGATCGATAAATGTACCTTCGGGCGTTGGCCACGACCGCCATTGATAACCGTAAATATGTCCAAGATCACCGTTTTCGTCAGCCCATTCGTTCCAAATCCGTACACCGTTATCCTGAAGATACTTCACATTGGTATCGCCATCAAGGAACCAAAGTAATTCATGAATGATCGATTTCAGGTGTAGTTTTTTTGTTGTTACGACAGGAAATCCTTCTTCAAGATTAAATCGCATCTGGTAGCCAAACACACTTTTCGTTCCTGTACCAGTTCTGTCTTCACGTGGTCTTCCATGTTCAAGAACATGACGTAAAAGATCAATATATTGTCTCACTCAGGCTTTCTTTTATTGATTTCATCCCTTATTTCCGAAGCTTTTTCGTAGTCTTCGTCGGTAATAGCCGCATCAAGCAGTTCATTTAATTCTTCGGGGGAATAATCCGAATAATCAACATGTCCCGCCGAAGATTTCGTGGTGCTATCTACCTCATCAAACTCATCACTTCCCTCTGCCGAATCGTCAAACTCCATGTTAATACCGGCTTTATCGAGGATCTCTTCGGTAGTAAAGATGGGACATTCGAATCGAAGTGCAAGTGCAATCGCATCCGATGTCCTCGAATCAACCCTGATTCGGTTTGAATTTTGTTCGCATACAATCTCGGCGTAAAAAATTCCTTCTTCCAATTTATGAATAAAAACCTCTGCAATTTCAATATCAAAAGCCAAAGCGACATTCAAAAACAGGTCGTGCGTTAATGGCCTTGGAGGTTTCAACCCTTCAAGTTGTATTGCAATGGCCTGTGCTTCAACTGCACCAATAATAATAGGAATTCTTCTATTGCCATCAGCCTCAGAAAGCACCAGTGCATAAGCTCCTGTTTGTGTCTGGCTGTACGACAAGCCAAGAATGTTTAATTTTACTTTTTTCATTACGAAAATGAAGTGATTAGACGATTGAACAAAGATAAAAATAGTTTTCCGTGTATTTTATTTTGTTCGCACAAAAACCAATGTAGTATTCTTCTTTCCTGATTCTCTTTCATCGATTTCAAATTGATCGAAACTTTTGATCAGCGGCACAAGTTTTTTAAATCCATAATTTCGTGGATCAAAATCGGGTTGTTTTTTCAATATCAGGTTACCAAGATCGCCCAGGAACGCCCACCCATTTTCATCGGCAAGGTCATTAATGCTGTCAGAAATCACCTTGGCAAGTCCCTTATTTGCAATCTCAATGGCATTTACCGGAGGCGCTTGCACTGCATCCTTTGATTTTGATCGTGTTTTGGATTTTACCTTGGGGGTTACGACCAGTTTTACAACCGATTCAACTGGTTTCAGGATTTCGAGATAGATAAACTTGTCGCATGCAGCAATGAATGGAACGGGGGTTTTCTTCTCCCCGATTCCATAAACTTTCATTCCTGCTTCGCGCAACCTTGTAGCAAGCCTCGTAAAGTCGCTATCGCTTGATACAATGCAAAATCCATCAACACGACCCGTGTAGAGAATATCCATTGCATCGATGATCATAGCCGAATCGGTCGCATTTTTACCCGTAGTATAGCTGTATTGCTGAACTGGGGTGATACCATTCTCAAGAAGTACCGTTTTCCAACCAGATACTGTTGGTTTGGTCCAGTCAGCATAAATTCTTTTAAAAGTAGGTGTTCCATATTTCGCGATCTCAGCAAGCATCCCTCTCACATTCGAGTAAGGTACATTGTCGGCATCAAACAAAACTGCCAGTCGCGGGTCTCTCGTATAATCCATATTTCTGTATTTTATTTTATCTAAAAGCTATTGCTCCAAACCCCGGCGTTGTAATAGTGATTTGATATCAGGCGCTTTACCTCTGAATTTTGTGTAGATTGTCATTCCTTCGTCCGAGCCGCTTTTTGTCAGCAATTCGCGAAACTTTGCAGCCAATGCAGGATTGAACAAATCGCCGCTCTCTTTAAAGGCATTGAAAGCATCGGCATCGAGCACTGCCGCCCAAAGATACACGTAATATCCGGCAGAATAACCTCCACTAAAGATATGCGAAAAATAGGTACTCCGGTAACGCGGCAAAATTTCAGGAATAAGTCCCTCTTTTGCAAGTGATTCATTTTCAAATGCACGAATATCCATAATCTTGGGATTGGTTGGCGTGTGGTATTTTATATCGAGAATCGAAGCTGCAAGCAGTTCTACCGTTTCAAATCCCTGATTAAACTGCCGGCTCTTTTCAATTTTCGAAATCAATGCATCAGGTATTATTTCTCCTGTTTGATAATGCCTTGCATAGGCTTTTAAAACCTCAGGTTCCGATGCCCAGTTTTCCATGATCTGCGATGGCAATTCTACAAAATCGCGAGGTACGTCACCGGCTGTTCTGTCGTAAGGCTGGTCCTGGAAAAGGCGATGAAGCGCATGTCCAAACTCATGAAACATCGTGGTAACCTCGTCAAAACTAAGTAATGCAGGGGAGCCACCGGCAGGCCGCGTAAAGTTCATAACCATTGAAACAACAGGTGTGATTTTTTTTCCGTTTCGGTATTTCTGCGTCCGGTAAGTCGTACACCAAGCTCCTGCCCTTTTACCATCCCTCGGATGAAAATCCAGGTACAGTACGCCAAGATGTGTACCATCAGCTTCCTTCACTTCAAAGGGTATCACCTCCGAGTTATAAATTGGAATATCATTTCTATTCACGAAAGTGATTCCGTATAACTTATTGGCCACATAGAATATACCTTTCTGAACATTATCAAGGCTAAAATAGGGTTTGATTTCCGACTCGTCAAGATCATATTTTGCTTTCCGCAGTTTTTCGGCATAGAACCACCAGTCCCATGACTGCAACTTGAAGTCTCCACCTTCCTTATCAGCGATCGACTGCATCTCCGTGAGCTCGCTTTTGGCGCGACCCAATGCCGGGATCCATAATTTTAGAAGAAAAGCATCAACCGCCTCTGGCGTTTTTGCCATATTTTCATCGACCACAAATGCTGCAAAATTCTGATATCCCATCAATTTGCCCTTTTCGTCGCGGAGCTGAACAATTTTCTTTATAATTTCTTTATTGTCAGAACTATTGTCATTGTCACCACGCATAAAGTATCCACGGTACAGCTTTTCGCGCAAATTTCGGTTTTTGGCATACTGGAGAAAAGGAAGCATACTTGGTTTCTGAAGCGTAAAACTCCATTTACCAGTCATGTTGTCCTTACCTGCCTGAAGTACTGCTGCTTCGACAACATCTGCCGGCAGACCGTCAAGATCGTTTTTATTATCAATGACCAACCGAAAGTTTTTATTGGTTTCGGCCAGTACATTTTCACCAAACTGAAGACTCAATTTGGAAAGCTCTTCATTGAGTGTACGGAGTTTTTTCTTCCCGGTGGAAGAAAGGTTGGCTCCGCCACGAACAAAATCATTGTATATTTTTTCCACGACCCTTAGCTGATCAGCATTTAAACCACGAGCTGCCCGATGGTCATAAACACTTTTGATCTTTTTGAATAGTTTGGGATTAAGCGCAATATTGTCGTGATGATTTGTAAGTTTTGGTGAAATTTCGCGAGCCAGTTTTTGCAAACCAGGATTTGTATTGGCGCCATTCAGATTTGAAAACACCCTCGAAACCTTGTCAAGCAACTCCCCTGAATTATCGTAAGGTAAAACGGTATTATTAAAGGTTGCGACGCCCCTTCGTGTTACAATCAATTCAATTTCTGCCAATTGCTGCCGTATTCCTTCTTCAATAGCCGGTAAGAAATGCTCCTGCTTTATGTCATCGAAAGGAGGTACCTGAAAGGGTGTATTGTATTCATTAAAAAAAGGGTTATTCCTATCTATCGGATTCACATTTTTCTGTGCAGCAGTTCCCAGTGTTAACACCAGGCCGACAAATACAATGGTCAGTTTTCGCATATAAAATCTATTTATTTAAGGGGCATAAGATAGGGATTTTGCGCCAGACCGTACATGATATTTAAGAGCTAAATAAGAGGTTTGAAATCATCAGAATAACCAGCAAATTTATTGTCAATTCAATATGTGAGCATACAATGCTGATCCGTCAGGGACAAAAGGAAAAAGGCAGCAGGACTTAAAGAGTCAAAACAGGATCGAACAAGATGCAAATAATGCTCAAATATGAGTTATCCATCCGAAACTCCAAATAAAAAATAAAATTTTAGTAGGAGATTTAATTATATTCGCCACAATTTATTTTCATCCTCCTTAGAATGAATAATCAATGAAAAGAATTATCGAATTATTTAAGAGAGACAACTTTGCCAAAGGTTGCGGAATTGAAATTAATGAGGTCAGGCAGGGTTATGCCAAATGCACAATGAAAATAACCGCTAATCACCTAAATGGCATTGGAATCATAATGGGAGGTGCACTGTTTACTTTAGCCGATTACACTTTCTCAATTGCGGCTAATAGTCATGGAATAATTGCAGTGACTCGTGATGCCTCAATTACTTATATCCGGAAATGTTCGAAAGGGTTAATTACAGCCATTGCAACAGAAATTACCCGGAATGATGAATCCGGGCGTTATTCAGTCGAGATCACCAATGAGGATGACGAAATCATTGCACAAATAAACGGAACTTCACACTTTACAGGAAAGACCATTTCTTCCTTAACATTATAACATAATTCACAAACCAATACTTATTTAATGATATTAGTATCAAATCAGAAAGATATCAATATAATTACCTTTTATTTGCAACTATCTTGTTATTTTTGGACCAGTAAGGCGCATCAACAAACCAACTGATTGACTAATTTATTCGGATGTATAAAGAATAAACATTTTTCGTTGTTGCCTGGTAATGCTTTTATAAATTTGTATGTTGAGTAATGCTTAAAGTAAACCTGTTAATTCTTTTCCTCCTCCTTACCGGGTTGCCGCTGTTGGCCAGATTGCCAATGGCCGATATCCTCACGGAATCCGGCGAAATCAAAGCAGATACAGCCAGTGTTAAACTTCTCAATCAGCAGTGCTGGTCGCTTAGAAGAGCCGATCCATTATCGGCAATCGCGATTGGGAAACAGGCATTGGAAATGGCCAGAAAAATTGGATTCAACAAAGGCGAAGCACAGGTTTTGAATTATCTGGGGATATGTTATTTACGACTTAATGATTCACCAACAGCAACAGATTACTTTTATAAAGCACTTCTATTCAGCGATAGTTTAAATATAAGCGTTGAAAAAGGATATGCATTAAATAATATCGCAAGTTCGCTCCTTGCGGAAGGTGAAAACCGACAGGCACTTATATTTGCCCGCAAAGCATTATCGGTCCAAACCCTCAATAATGACACCAAAGGGATTGCATATGCCTATGTACGACTGTGTGATGTCTACAACAATCTTCAACAATATGATTCTCTTTTAGTTGCAGCACAAACAGCTTTTAGGCTCCTAAAAGATTTGGGAATGACAGAGAACTCTCTGATCGCGATGAAGAGTATTGGACGTGCCTGGGAAGGGAAACATCAATATGCAAAAGCATTAAGTTGCTATATGCAAATAGTGAACTCTGTATCGATTTCGCCGGTGACTGTCCGCAATGTCGATGTAGATCTCGCAAGAGTTTATAATCTACTAAACCTACCCGACAAAGCAATATTTTATGGGAAACTATGGTTAAGCACTGAAAAAGGGAATGATCATATTTTAAGGCAGATGGCGAAAGCCTACGCCTTGAAGGAAGATTGGAAAGAGGCTTTTCGATATGCACGGATGAGTTTGGCGGTTATGGACAGTGTCGCAAGAGAAGAAAAACTGAGTCAAATCAAAAACCTGCAAATTCTTTACGAAACGAGAGAAAAGGAAAAAGAGAATGCCGTTCTGAAAGTGGAACTAAATAATAAAAACCTGTTCGTATCTGCATTTGCAGTCATTATTATTCTGATTTGCGCGCTGGTATTGATTTTACTGAGCAAAAAATCGCAACAATCGCGACTGAATAAATTATTGAATCAAAAGAACCAGGAGATTTTGGTACAACGCGACCACTTGGATGAATTGAACCAGACAAAAAATAAATTGTTCTCAATCATTGCACACGATTTGCGTGGTCCAATTGGGAGTACCTCCACATTTCTTGAGCTTCTTACCACGCACGAAAGCGAATTTTCGAAACAAGAACTACTCGAAAACCTGATTTTAATTAAAGATTCGTCAAAAGCTACTTTCAAACTGTTGGAAAACCTTCTGACATGGGCTCGTGCACAAAAAGGGGAAATCGTATTCAATCCCCAAAAAAACAATTTATTTAAATTGGTACAATCAAATATTGATCTGTTTGCCTCGAATGCGGATAACAAAAAAATTCAAACACTGAATGAAATTAATCCTGAACTCATCTTCGAATTCGATCTGGAAATGATCAATACAGTGATGCGAAATCTGATAAACAATGCGATAAAATATACCAACGAAGATGGGACAATCACAATTTCAGCAAAAGAATTTGAGGAGAATATTGAAATAAGTGTTGAAGATACTGGAATTGGTATGGACAGCGACAATGCAGAATTACTGTTCATTACCGACCTTAAACGCAACAGGAAAGAAGGCACGAAGGGTGAAAAAGGAACCGGTCTGGGTTTAATTCTGTGCCGGGAATTTGTTACAAAACACAATGGAAATATTTGGGCTGAAAGCGAACTGGGTTTAGGAAGTACCTTTAAATTTACATTGCCCCGAAGCCACCAAAAAGAAGACAATGCTTAACTATTTTTCAAACCGCCCAATTGAGTTCTAATTTCCCAAAGTTCAAGTTTAAATTCGATTGCTGGAAATTTACATCTTTACAATTTCGAATACATCAACCGGTAAAACAGATTCCTGCAATTATACAAATCTATTTACTTATCAGACAACGCAACAACATCTGTCTCAAGAAACGTTTGCGTCAGTACTCTTTGAGCAATCCGGCTAAATGCCCATGGGTAGTAGAATCCGAGGGTAACTACGGTCAGCAGGATCTGCCCCCACATAAAAAGGAAATCAGAAAGCGAATCGCCATCGTAGCCCAATGAAATCTGTTTCTCATTAACAACATTGCTTTTGGTATGTTCGGTGAAATAGCGATACAAACGGATGTATGCCATTGGGAAATAAATACCAAAAGTGATGACAGCAAACACCAGTTCAAGCGCAATTTTTCCGGTTGCCGGGAAAAATTCAGTATCCCATCTGATCAGATAATCTTTATACCTGAAATCAACCATCCACTTCAATATTAAATAGATATTTGGTACCAAACTAAACATCACAATCAGTTGATAAATCAAAAGGAAATTTTGCGACTGAAGATCGATCGTTGATTCTAAAATACTAAACAGCACTATTCCCACGAGAAGAAACGGGATAAAAATGGTCAGCGTCATGATCAGAAAAAGCTTACCACCTTTTCCTTTAAAAGAAAATTTATGCGAATTGTACGAGGCCCCGTTCGTGAAAAACCGGTGCATATTTTTTATCAACCAGGGAATGTAAATCCCCACAGTAACAATTGAAAGTACAAGTCCGGTGATGATAATGCCGATATATTTCCCCAAATGATAATTACACAACACCTTTCCTCCTTTATACTCAAGGCTCTGAACCACCAACTTGACCATGTAATAAACAAACGTGTAGGCCATAGCCAAAACGAAAGCAAGATAGATGAAGAACAACTTTGATGGTCCGCCAGCAGGAACATCGGATGAAATCAGTTCATTAAACTCACCCAATAAAAAATAATACGGAATCATAAAGAAAAAAAAGAAAGCAATCCAAACAGGCAGAAACTGACTTCCTTTTAATGTAAAATTCAAATAACTCTTCATCACCACTGGTTATAATATTCGACATAAAATTATAAAGTTCTTACGAGAAAAAGACAGGTCAGATATAATCTTAATGAAAAATTGATATTTGTCCCTAACTGGCCCTGGCTCTGCGATATCACCGGGCAACAGGCCACTCCCTTTTAAGCAACAAAAGCAGAAAAAACAGCCCGATCACGAAGAACACCGCGATGGCTAAAACAGAGTACCGCATACTACCGGTCATCACTTCAATAATACCGAAGCTAAAAGTACCAGCTACAGTAGCCAGTTTTTCCATCACATCGTAAAAACTAAAAAAAGAGGTGTGGTCTGTCGTTTCAGGAAGCATTTTCGAATAGGTAGAACGGGCCAGTGATTGAGAACCTCCCATCACAATACCAATAAATACTGCAGCAATGATAAAGCCTACAGTTCCTTTAACCGTGAAGGCGTAAACACAGATAACGATCCAAATCAATACCGAAATAATAAGCGCTTTCAGATTCCCTATTTTTCCTGAGAGTCTGGCGAAAAACCATGCTCCAAACATACCTACCAATTGAATCATTAATACGGTTGGAATCAGGACACTCTCATTTAAGCCCAACTCCTTTTCGCCATAAGTTGCTGCCATAAACATCGTTGTGAGCATTCCCATCATTAAGAAGAAAAAAGCAGTCAGGTAGACACTTAGCCGGTACGACTTTCTTATTTCATTAAAAACCACACGCAGTTCACGGTACCCGTTTGTGAGAATACAACTTCTTCCAGTTCGTTTTCGGAAAACATACTTTGGCAAATAGCTGAAAGTGATGGTCGAGAAACCAATCCACCAAACAAAAACGGTCAGGAAAGAGATGCGTGCGGGCATATCCGACTGTTTATCGAATCCGAAAAGCTCCGGTTTCATGATCATCAGCAGATTAAAAAGCAACAGGATCACGCCCCCTAAATAGCCCATCGAGTAGCCACGCGCACTGATTCGGTCCTGATCCTCGGGTTTGGCAATTACAGGAAGGAAGGAGTTATAAAACACAATACTTCCGCCGTATCCTAAGGTTCCCAATGCAAAAGCGATCACGCCCAACTCGATATGATTTGCATCGAAGAAGAATAGCATTCCACAACCTGTCGCACCAATGATTGTAAACGCACGCATAAATCCTTTTCGGCGCCCTGTGTAATCGGCCATGGAGGAAAATAAAGGCGAACCTATTGCAACTAAAAGATAGGCAGCTGCAATTGCCCACGAATACAAGGCAGTATTGACAACTTTGAATCCAAAAAACGAAACCATAAAATCGGTTCCGTGACGCGTCACTGTGTTGTAATAAATCGGGAAAATAGCAGAAGCTATGGTTAACTGATAAACTGAGTTTGACCAGTCGTACATTACCCACGCCCGCACAACTTTTGGATCACCCTTTTCGATGATCTGAATATCTTTCCTTTTTATCAATGGCTTAACTATTAATTATCAGGTTCCAAAAGTAGGGAATTATGAAGGAAGGTACACGATGGTCTGCTCTCAATATCTTCGTAAAATATCCATTGCCATTTATATTCATACCCAACAGCTATCATATTTCTTTATTACTTCAATGCTTATTAAAGTGCGTAAAGATACATCTCTGGTAAATCCAAATGATGACAAAGGCTATTATAGTTTTATTTGACGTGAAGTTTTTATTTTCCGGATACTTGAATGTGAATGAAGAATTCGAAGGACCTCTATGTTTTCAGATGTTATCCTGTAAATAATTAAATAGGAACCGAGTATGATGTTCCGGTAACGTTTATTAAATGTTGGTAAGTATCGGCATTCCAAATGGAGTAAGTACATTCTATCTAAGCTCAATACCAGACTGTAAATATCTGCAATAAAACTTTTGGCTGCATTAACGCCGAATACTTCTTCCCCAAAAATATAAAGCGAGATAATATCTAAATCAAATTGCTCAGAGATTACGACTTCTTTTCTCTCGATTTCAGCCATATATCAAACTTTTCCTTCGACTCTTGTACGGTATGGAATGTTCCTTCTTCTGCTTCCTTGATTCCTGAGACAAATTCTTCATGGCTAAGCGATTGCCCAAGTAATACCCAACTCTTCGGTTTCTTTTTTGGTGCGGTCATTTTTATTGCTTTCATACGTATATAATTTGTTCTTTATTTGCCGTATGGAATTCGCATGAAGTTTATTATCATTTCGAATTGTGATTGTGGAATCATGCTCATTTCATGTCGGAATTTATTTTAAAATACGACAAAGACAAAGATAATAAATATCAAAACTGAAGAACTTCTTTGATGGCTCGATTTCAACATCAAATTTGAAAATAAGCGATGTAACAAATATCGAGAACATCAGTTTTCCTTATCAAACTGTATCCCTTTGGTAAATTCAACCTGAAATTGACCACTTTTATCAGAATAGATCATATAGGCATCGAGTTCAGGATGCAGTTTCAGAAAAGCACGAGCTCC
>Ga0302285_10001456_pt1 | contig 13127 bp, 5 predicted proteins | sample III_Fen_E2_2_FD_200455 | JGI IMG/M metagenome (GOLD analysis project Ga0302285, IMG submission 200455) | Peat permafrost microbial communities from Stordalen Mire near Abisko, Sweden - III_Fen_E2_2 | ecosystem: Environmental > Terrestrial > Soil > Wetlands > Permafrost | place: Sweden: Abisko...
ACTCCCCATAACTCTACAATGACAGAAATCAGTTTTGCTTTTTTCAGTTGAAGCTGGTTAGACATTTCTTTAAGTATTCTCAAAAAAAGGTAAATGATATTTCAAAACCAACTTTAAATGTTCTCTGTTTCTACTGATCAAACATCCCCCTCCCAAGTCGATCTGGAAGAAAAAAGAATTAAGATATGCTAAGTGAACTTGAATACTAATAATTACGAAACTAAATAATCGAATCCTAATTTGCGGATATATTCATGTTTGGCACTAAGTAGACTTTGTCCTTTGGCTTTTCACAACTCTCAAGCCTCCCTAAAAAGGTACAATAACTTAACTTTAACATAATTGAACCTGAGAAAACTACCGATTGCTCTTCCTCTATGCTCATTTTTTTCTAATTTGTCATGCTTTTTGTTATGACATTTGAAAGATCTACAGATAACAACCACAAGGGTTCTTCAAATCATTGCTAGGAAGTCATTATCTCTCGTAAAATCCCCTCATGTCAAATAAGAATACTAAAAAGAAGTGAAAAATATCCATTTTCAATAAGATTTTCATGGAATTCAATATTTCGTATCTGAACACAATTCATTTAGATTCAAAGAAAGCAAATGAATCTTCATAATATTGCTTTATCTAAATATTGTTATCTACTACAATCTTAGGGAGACTGCTTATGACTTATCGCATGAACTGTTCGAATTCTTGTAGAGTCCTTATTTATCCTAAAATTTTCCGTTTGTGAGTGAGAGCAGCGAGATTCATTCTAACATGATGGGATTGCATGTGTGCTTGCTTCTCACGAGGATGAAGACCGAAGGGACTAAAACTGCAATCAATGAAGCAAATAATTTCTTTTTCTACTGCAAGACTGCACATTTTGTTGATTTTGCGGAGTACATCAACTCAGATATCCCTGCTGACGATTTCAGTAGCTTCTATGTTGAAAACTACTCAAACAGAGTGATCGAAATTGAGAGATAGCTTGGGAAACATTTTTCGTAGCCTCATGCGAATCAAGAAGAACTCAATCTTCTACTCCGAAAGTATAATTTAAAATATCAGAATCTTTGGCGCTTAAACGCTCAACATCTTCTAGGTTTTTTACTGTCTTTTTTTTGTTTCTCGGGTTGAAGGATCATTTTGATGAATTACTTTAGAGCTGACCATCCCTTCTGTTCCAAGCTGACAAAGTACTACTTAGCGCACGTAACGAACAAAAGAAAGAAAGAAAAAATAGGAATTTTATTTTGTAGCCAGTGTTTAAAATGCCATTTTATTATTTCTTTTAGAGAGCTCTGCTGAACAAATCAACTTACATCGATCTAGCAACTAAGAAAATCAACTGGGGCTTACTTGAAGATCCTAAGTTGCTCCAAGAACAACAGCAAGATAAATGAATATATAAGCCAGATGCATATGTTGCATTGGGAATTGAATGTGCTTTTAAAGAATTATTGTGTGTGTGTGTGTATGTTAATATGGAAGGTAATGGCTAAGAATTATACAAAAATATGGTTAGTAAATGAGTTAAAATATAACTTTGCAAGAGCTATTTCTGCAGATGACTAACAAAGACACATAGAATATTACAATCTTAACTCAATGCTTTTTTTACGTTACAAAACTGGCCAAATTAATCAGATAACATACGAAGGCAATGTCAAAGGTATTCCTCGTCTAATGGACGAAATGTAGAAATACAGGAAGTCTCCAGTGAGAGCGATTTAAATCACTTAAGCGATCAGTACGAAATAGCCAACATATTCAGCAAGGAACGAAGATGAAAATGTACTCTCGTTAAGTTCTCTGAAACTGAATACCCAGAACACAAATTGCATGATCCTAGAGATTGCTTGGGAGGCGACGTAGTGAGAAGTGTACGATTCGATCTCCCCACCTTTCTTGCGGAAAACATCCAGCTACGGAAGCATCGCTGTGCTTTCTAAATACAAGGCAAATGTCCATGCAACGTCAGCATAGTAACGCATATTCAACGATGGATGGAAGAGCATTGCGAAGATCAAAGCAGGCACAGTGAAATAGTACCATTTGAAGGTGTCTAATTCGGCGTTGTAACTTCGCTTGTATGCAACGAAGCTGAAGTACAGAAGGATACCGCAGCTCGCGAAAGTCGCTATCTCACAGGCTCGATAAATGAAATCGCCTGTTGAATCATATGGTAGGTACCCTTCATAGACTAGAATCGAAGAGAGTCGAGCTAACAAGCATATTGCATAGCACACAAGAGTATTGCGAGATAACCCACTGATAGATTTAGCTCTAGAGACTTTTAGTGTTAGCAGAATGAATCCAAAGGCTTGGACCAGAGTGCTCAACGTTAGAATGAAGGAGAAATCCCAACTGCTGAAGAACCAAAACACAACGATTGTACCTACTAAAAATGCCGACCACTAGATAATATCTTTCTGTTTAAGATAGTCAAAAAGTAAATCAACATAAGGAAATTATGCTGTTCGATGTATGTGGATGGATAGCAAGTTCAAAATAATGATAGGAATGGCTTTTTGTGTTTTGCTTGTTTACAGCATGGTTCTTGGCAAATCGTTTGAATTTGCGGGGATCTCTTATCGAGTCCATGAAGGAACTCGAATTCAAGGAGTTAAACGAATCCATCCTGTGTGGCCTGCTTTTTCTTTTCTCTAGATCTACCTTAATTAAAAAATTGTTTTTTTGTTAATAGATTTATGACGTTTGCGATTGAATATTTCTCATTCTCACACGTTTTTGTGTTTATCTTTGCAGATAGTCTTTCTAGTTATCAAAATAATCAAAAGGATGGAAATATAATTCTATAAGATAATGTTAGTCCAGTATTTCACAAGATGGGTTCAAATCAAGATGAAGATGAAAAATAAAAACTGAAAGGTGCATGCAATTAGTTAGGCACAAAAATTATGGGATTAAATATACCATCTTTGTTGCAGATGGGAATGTTAAGAATTAGTAGAAAAACAATGCCAGCAAGATATTCGCGAAGACAATAGATAATTATATGCTAGAAATGAACAAACAAATAAAAATTATTGTATTTTTGGCATATCTAAGTTTTTGTTCATGTATTATCGCTATTGCTGGAAGGTTTGAGTGGTTTCTAAGAGCTGTAGTATCTAGCAGATATAGGGTTTCAGATTCAGATGAGTTTGAGCCAAAATACTGAAAATTCTTGATTTTGTTTTTTTAATTTATTATGGAAATTGAAACGAAGCTCTTATCAGCGATTGAGTGACTCCATTTCGACGGGAGCTTCTCCTGAAGAAGAAACGGAGGATATCTTCTTTTCTCTATTTTCTTCGATTTCATTGAGATTTTTATGTTCCTCGTATTTCTAGAAGACAACCTTGAAGCAAGGGAGTTTCGTACATAAATTCTATTGAATTATCTTTCTCACGTTGGAATTCAAACCGTAAACGATTGCATTGAAGAAGCCTTACAATCCTCCAAAGAATATATGCAAATCTAGTTGAGTGAAAGCAAAAAAAACAATAAAAACTAGCAATTTGTTAGTTTTTAAATGATTTCTTTCAATCATATATTTGAATTTGATACATGCTAATATTTGCGAGTCTAACCCAAAGAAATCAAAGAGCCTATGCACAGTTCCAGCAGTCCAGCATACAAGAAGAATTAGAGGATATAAGATCAATCTTCTGACTAATTTGCGCTATTTTTTATCTTAAGTTATGCTCCGAACATACTTAATGACTCGATAAATGGTTATTCCATTAAAGACGAACGCAGTCCATAATGGAATATAAAATTATATCCCTGCCAAAATCAACTCAAAGACACGTTCACTGTCATCTTGTGAGCTCTTTATCCAACACCATCCATCAGTTTGACCATACATATCTAAGAACAATGGTCTAAAGCAAAAGTCAAACAAAATACAAAAAAATGTTTGGCAGCATAAAATCAAGGAAATTTTCATAGAATTCTGAAATATTAAGACGAAATAAGCTTATCTTTGAAGAATTTCCTTTTTTGATTACATTGTTGACATTGCGAAAGGAATAAGGAATGCTAAGATTGTAATATTTCTTTAAGTTTTTATTTGTAGATCAGGAATCACTTTAACAGTAGAGTAATACAAAGTCCATGCAATCGCTGCTGTCCAAGCAATCGAAGCAAGCTAACCGAAGTTTATTAGGAATCCTTAGACTATGCAAGTAAGCGAGGATGAAGTGCCTTTGTGGAGAGCATCCGAGACCAGTAAGAATCCAATGCTGGAAATCATATCACTGATGCTCAGCCAAAATACATATTTAAAGGGGAAACTTCGAAGCTGAGGGAAACCTAAAAATAACCCAATCATAAAGACTGCGCCGAGAAGCGAGAATGAGCTTACAATAACTGCTATTATTTGCACTGTTTTCTCTTCACTCATTTTTGTGAGAATCGATGTCCTTTTTTGTGTTTCAAAAAGGTATTGGTGAAAAAAATAATATTCTCACTCCTTTCAAATTTTTCTTGAATCTTAATTGCAATCAAACGAGCAGCTATTGATCTCATCAGAAACTAGAGAGGCTGGCACTCAGATCTATCTCAAAAGAATCGGTCATGTAAAATAATAATAATAATAATAATAATAATAATAATAATAATAATATTAATAATAAATATCTCTTTAGATATGGATTTTACTAACATGTTCATTAAGTAGGATTATTTGAGATATAAATAGCAATTTCTTTCTTTGTTTTTCAGTGGAAAATTTAACAAAATGTGAGTAGATTCATTGGTTAAAAAGGAGCATACTTAGAAGCTGATTATTGACACATTTAAATAGAAATATAACAGAGTAAAATGAACAAAAAATTAGAGTTTTATAAGTTTTTATGAACAATTTAAGATAAGTAGTGCAAGATACATAATAGATTACACTCAGAGTTCACTTCTTCTTTGTTGTTGTAATAGTTTAGCAGTATATTAGTAGGTTTAATATAATTTTCTATTAAATAGGAATATCTAGAAAAATGGAGACAGAGCCTTACTTGATTCTTCTTGGCAACATTGTAAAGAGTTTGATATCTTTATATTGTCCCGAATAGCAAAACAAATGCAGTTTTCTCTTTTAGTTTTTACCATTTATCCAGGAAAAGTAGATGGGTAGTAGGCTAATAATAGGGGGGATATAAATATATTTACAAAAAGTCAGAGCACCAAGCTCTGAGAAAAATGGTAATATCTCAAGTCAGTAAGAAAATTAGATCAAGCCTTAGAGTGTTAATCATTATTCTGATTGCTATTAGTATCCTTTAGTTCTTCAATTTCTTGCTTCTGTTTCAAGAGACAATCAAGATCAACTGGACTATGATTTTGAGATCGAAGTGAAAAGTAAAATCTTCTTGAAATATCCGCCAGACAATCTAGCCTAAGTAAAATTAAAAAATATTATTGCAATAAGTAACAAATATCATGTTTTATTCGAAAGTTTGAAAAAGAAGAATCAATCTAATAACCTATTAGATAACTGGAGTTGCTATTTGAGATAATTGAGTCTCGCAGGAACATCATAGTATGGTTTTCTAGGATAGATTTCTTTGAGAAAATTAGAGTGTCCTCTCTCGAGAAGTTGCGTAGTAGTGTGAATATACTGGCATCGATTTCCGTAGCTGCACACTCCCTTGATGAAGAACTTTTTGCAAGGCTTTGTCTTGTAGTTAGGGTGCAAATGAACCTTTCCTTGGAGTTGTTCTCTTCCGTGAGCAAAAGAGCACTTGTTTCAATACAAGAAAGTTAAAATCTTAAAGTTATTTCTGTTATGAGTTAGTTTTCAATTAGAATAGTATGTTTACTTTATCACCAAATTTGCAATAACCAGTGGTAGTCCAGTTTTTGCACATCTCTGTCTTCAATTTCCTCGTGTAATCGTCAATGAATCGCTTTTTTTCTTCATGAGAGCAGAACTAATTCCGCTTTGGTTTTACACTCCTTGTTAGTAAAAAAATAGCATAACTAGGCTGTTTGGATGATGCAGTGAAATAACTAAATCTTTATGATAACTGAGGAGCCTGTCTGCAAGCCGATTCAAAATTATAATAAATAATATTATTTGTTTGTGCTTGATATTACTCAAGATGAAACTCCTCAGTTGAACTCATGTCACTTGAATATTTTTTAGGTTTTCTGAATTCAGCTCCAGATATCTGAGATTCTTCTGATTCTGATTAGTTCGGGGAGGAAGGTTTAGTTGATTAGCCACAATATCCAAGAGGAACATTACAATTAGATTGCATTGGAGGAAGCTATTGTTGTTGATAAGCAGTTTAAAAGTAAGAAGTTCAAGATATTTAGGAAGAAATTAAAAATATAATGACTTGTTATTTTGATGAGATTGCATTCTGGCTGGCATTGAAAGGGTAATAGAGCTCTTTTGGTTCATCGATAAAGTGCTTTAGTGGTGCTTTGTATGACATATTGGTTGGATGGAAAATAGAAGGATGTATGTCTGATGAAGTGAGATTATTTGAAGAATTAAGAATGGAGAAGGGATAGAAGAAATCCAAAGAAAGATAGATATTGTCTCTCCTTCTCTCTCAGCAAGCACTTAGGCTATGAGAATGTGAGTATAAAATTCTAAATTTCTTACCTTATTACTCTAAAAAGTTCACAGAACTTTTATCTTCTTTCTTAAAATTCTTTATTTGTGTGCTATTTGTGTTGCAGTGATAGTTGTTGAAGGATTTTTGATATTATTAATATTTGATTTTGCTTTTCGTGGTTCCCTGTCAAGTCTTCCAACTCACCAAAATTCCCCCCTTTCTCTCTCCCCCTCCCCTGATTAGGCTTTTTCCCTTTAACTCTCTCTCTCTTAAATTTTCTTCATTTTCGATGGATGATTTAAGTCAAAAGGGAATGATTAGCGCATACGCATACGATAATCTCACAGAATTTTATGAAAAATATCAGATATGTATTTAAAAATAAAGAATTGATACAAATTCTTAGAGAATTAATTATTAAATATTAAATAAGGAGTGTCAATTATTAAGAAACTAATATAAAATAAGGGCATTGATGTAACTCTTCCATCTTAAATTTCAATTAAATGTAGGGTCTGAAGACGATTTCATTTATTCGATGAAATTCTCAAGAAAATATTCCAACATATTTCATAAATGCAAATGCTATTTCACTTGTCTCTATTGTCTCTATGAATCGAAATAAAGGCAATCAAATTAATCTAGGGTGATAAAAATCTCAAGGTCTTTAGAGAGGGTAAAGAACTCAATATAATTCTTGCAGGGTGTAGCAGCGGAGGAATAAAATAAAGGGAATCAAATTAACAAAAACAAAAGGACTAAGGAAAAAAAAGCCTGAATATATAAAAATGGTACATATAGCTTCGTTTATCTCTCCATATTGATTAGTTGTCTAACTTGAGAATTTGATAAAAATGACAGGTGCAAGTTCCCAAGACAAGAAAGACTTACTGCAAGAAGTGCAACTCCCACACCGGACACAAGGTCTCCTAATACAAGAAGTCTAAGGAATCTACCCACGCACAAGGTATAGAGATTGATTTGATGATTTTTAGAAATAGGATCCTCAACGCTGCGTATCTATTGGATATTTAAGGTTATTGAGGACGTATTTCATGCAATACTTAGCATCGATTTGATAGGATTGCTTTTCTCAAAAACAAATATGCACACACACATATTCCATTTCACATTTATTATTTTCATATTTTATAAATTCCTTTTTTACTAAAATATCATAGGTAGAAGACGTTACGACGCTAAGCAGTCAGGTTTTGGTGGTCAAACCAAGCCTATTTTCAGAAAGAAAGCCAAGACTACCAAGAAGGTTGCCCTCAAGTAAGCATTTCAAAAAAAATAGCAAAAGGGAAAAAATGAAGGAAAATAAGAGAGAGAGAGAGGAGAAGTGTTTTAAGCTAAGGGCTGTCATAAGCAGATGGTGTGTATTTTAAAGAAATAAGAAATGTCTCCACGAATTTTAGAGAAATTTATTTATTTAAAATAAGCTCTCTGAAAGATATCCTAGGATAAGATATCTTTAGTAGCGGATAACTAAATCATGCAAGAATATCCATCTTGTTTGATTTAAACAAATCTGTTTTCATTTAAAGAAACAAGAACTATGCTACTTTTATATATTTCTAATATTTTTGCTAAATATTTGAATATTTTTGTTTCCTTGTACAACAGGTTCGATTGCACTGTGTGCAAGACCAAGAGAGTCATTCCTATCAAGAGATGCAAGACCATTGTTTTCATGGACGCCGTTCAAATCAAGAAGGCTAAGGTTAACAAGAAGGACCCCAACTGGTGATCAATAATAAAGCCTAATATAGTAATATGTTGCAGCTTCTTTGTCATTCATCTTGCATTGTGTATATCTATTTAAACACTTTCCATCATCGAATCTGCCATTCGTTTCATGTCAAAGATTTTATACAATTCATAATTTTAATCTTGCCAATCCGTTCACTTATTTTGGCTCTCCACATTTTGTGTTAGAGTTGACAAAGTATTGAAAAGAAAGATTGTGCGAATATTATCAGATGAAAGAGAGATAATAAGGAGAGGGGGAGGGGGGATAGGGTATTGGGTTTAGTTGCGTGAATACCACTCTCTGTGGAAAGAATTTAAATTGAAAAAAAAATATGAGTATTGGCAATTAAACCCAACACATATATAGTATTATCAAATTAAACATGGAACAATGTGTTCGTTAAGAGATAGCTAAGCTGGGATATTTGCCAGAAGATAATTAAATTAAAATTGGTTGGTTCTTTCTTTTTCAGTAAAAAACATAGACAATTACAGAAATAAGTAAGTCATATGCAGAATATTAGTGCCATACCTAAAAATAGCTTTTGTGATGCTCCTAAAATAGCAGTCGAGCACAGCGGTTGGCAGCCTCAATAACGCAATAAGCTTCATGAGGCAATATCGTCTGCGAGTATCTTAGAGAAATTAAAAGATAAACCTACTTAAATAAACGCTGTGAGCTGCTCATCTGCTGAAAGGGATACAAAGGGAAGCTATTAACTGCACTTGAGGTCTATGACTTCAACGGAGTAGAAGAAAATTAACATAAGTAGTCCATCTAGCAGCATCAGTTGGAATAGTGATGACAGTGTAGGAAATAATAATAAAATAAGTTCTTAATACAGCCCTGATAGAGGAGGAACTTTGAGAATTCATGAGGATTATTCAGGATATGTCAGATAATTGCCTATTAGAGCTAATAAAACAGAGAGTTTGTAAAATCATAGTAAGAGCACTTCTGAAGGAGCAACTGAGAGAACTAGTAATTACAGTATGGCTAGATTAGAGTAGATTGATTAAGAATAAAAAATAACTAAGCAGGCATACAAATAAGTCTAAACTACTGAGGGATGTAATATTACTAAATAAAGAACCAATGGGCTACGTTAAGGGACTAAAACAACGGAAAAGAATGAATAAGATTAATAATTTGCAGAGAAAGAAAATCGTAGAGAATTACTCTTGGAACCATAAAAGTATCAAATGCTATTAGGGAATGCATAAGAAAGTTTAAAAAATAATGGAAAGATCACTGGAAAGACTATGGAAAGCATAGAAAATGAATTAAAAGAGAACAAAGAGCTACTCAACGAATAGAAGCAATGGATTAGTCATTGGAAAATGAAAGCAGCTGGGCTGGAGTCGAAGGAAAAAGAGAATAAGATAAGATTCAAAGAAATAGAAGGAATACTGAGATTCACAGAGATGTAACTAGGTGAAGCTTAGCAACAGATAAAATATTAAGATGAGAGAATCAAAGGTGCAGAAAATAAATTAAACAATGTGAATATGCAGCTAGAAGATATAAAGATTTAAGCAGAAGAAGCAGATCGAAAATGTTAAGCAGCTGAGAGATAAGCAACTGAAGCGATATAACTAGCTAACAAAAAGGAAGAATTTGCTAAAGAAGCCATTAAAAATGCTTAATAATCGGAGAATTTCATGTAAATTGCATTGTAGAAGCTGCATGAAGCTGAAAATAAAGTTCAAGAGACTGCAAAACAAATAAAACAAGTAATCGAGAGGAGTGAATAAGCTGAAATGCAGTTAAACGAAGCTGCGAATAGAGTCAAGATTGTGGAAGGTATGCGAGATGAGTTCCGTTAAAAAGTCATCGATGCTTAGAATTAAGTTGAGGAGTACAATAATCTAACTATTTAATATTAGAATAAGATATTGCATTTAGAGAGTTAGAGCAAACAATTATAGGAGGATAATATAATTGCGAGACAATAGAGTGAGAATTATTATCTTGAGTTGTAGGACACAAGATAGTCTTGGAAATAAAGGGAATCTGAGATGAACTAGGGGAATTTAGTGTTAAAGGAATAGCAAAGGAATTTAAAGGAAGTTTTAGAGCAGACGGAAAGGGAATTGCGATTATTACGAGTAGATTATGATGAAATGAAGGAGGAATTCATGAAAAAATTGTCTGAGAGTGAATCTAAATTAGCAACGAATTCATTAGAACTTGAAAGAGTTACGAATAAAAATAAAGAATATCTACGAACTATTGATAGTCTTACAAGCAATTCACTTACAGTCGCGAAGACTCATTAATTTAAAATACAACACATCGAAGATTAACACAAAGCAATGTTAGAGATTGCAGTTGTAAGAAAAACTACAAAAAACACATCAACAATCTACTTTAAAAACCATTATGTTCTTGGTTTATTATCTTGAATTTATTGATTCTTTTATATTTGGATTCATAGGAACGCGAAGGCAAAGCAAAGAGACAGGAATACGAAACAAGAATATTTTATTTAGATTCTTAGCTTAAACTGCTCACTAAAGAACTCACTTTTTGGAGAGAGAAATATGCATCTGAAGAACAACAATAAGAATCCTCATACTAATTGAGTTGACAAATTTGACTGTAAAAAAGGACATCATCGAAAATAGATACTGTTCAGAAACTAAAGGTTATTAATCTAATCTAAAATGATACTTCTCAATACCAGTTATCCTTCTCAGGAAGCAGCAAAAGCTTAATTGGAAGAAAAATCAAAAAAAAAAATTAATTCATAACTCTTTCTTGGAAATTAATATCTCTTTCTTAGAAATGAAAGCATTCTCTCTGTAGATATGATTTGTAAAAATTAACTTGTTTTGTATTATATTTCTCTCACTGTTTCTCCCAGAATTAATTAAATTTAAAGACCATAAAAAATAAAAGGAAGAAGAGAGAAAGCACACCTTTATTTTGATTACATGAGCAGGATTGTTTCATGAAAGGAATAACTTCGTTTTATGTGTATTTGCATCTTTTTGTTTTCTTGTAGAAATAAACTGAAAACATGTAAATAAATATACAATCTAACTTAAATTGTCTATTTTCCTAATAATTTTTCTCCTTCATGCTGCTGCTTTCTTATAGATGCAGATAATGCAGTTGAGATCGTTGCATTGATGCCCTTTGATCTTGTCTGTGTAATCCTTTTAGTTGACTGAAGTGAACTACCCAGAATAAGCAGGTAATGGAGCTTCAAATTTTAAATTTGGCTTGAAACTACGCGAGGAAATAGGCGTATTGCCTGGCTAGTATGAAGAACGGTTAGTTGTCTGGGAGATGAATGGAATTTCAGCTGGATTGATTGGTGATTTATATTTTCCTTTTTTATTTTTTTCAATAATTTTCATTCTTTCTTCGTCATTCTCAGCTAGTTTTACCTTGTAATCATCGCTGTAAAGTGATCGACTGGTGAATGGGAGATCAGATATCACCGTCGGATGAGGGGCTGGCTTGACTACAGTTGCTGAATTGTCTCCCCAATTCACATACAGCTGATCGTAGCATGAAGTTGCAGCAAAAGGTGAGAATTTCCTGATTTATGGTTTCCTTTGAGATTCAACGGTATCTATCGGTAGAGGGATAAAGTCTGTTCTATTCACAGTAGTTAGCTACATTGGCTGTTGAGTACTGAATTAGTGTGCGAGATTTTACTTGATTCTTGGAACTGCGGAGGCCTCTTCAGGAGCTTTGAAGTCATTTTAATAAAGTGATTCCGCTCCTTTTTTGTAATCCAAGTTCAAGTCCATAGGACGCTAGCCAATTCTCCTAGCAATTCCACCTTGAATTTACTTGAAATAGGCATCGTTAGTCCCTAACAATTTCTCCAAGTGTTTTTCAATAGCATCCTTTCTTTGAGAATACAACTCTGCCATTTTAGGAGACGCGAAAATGGAAGGTTCGGATGTTTTACTTTTCTTATTCTGCTGAATTCTTTCAGAGCCAGGATAGCCAATAGCAGCTTTCTCGAGTATGTTAGCTCCCCTCTGCTAGATTTCATGGGAAGACTTTTTTCTGAGATCTTCTAAGCTCAACGATTTCTTGTCCATATTTTGTTATTTTCTACAACTTCTATAAACTTATTTTGTTCTTTTTCTTGCGTTAAATAAAAGAGATAACCTCGTTTTATTGCTTCATAAGTGGGGGATTGATTGTAAGGGCATCAGAAAAAAAGAAGGGAAATATAAAGTGCATCAAAACTAATAAATTATTGATTGCTAGATGATAAAGCAATTTTAGAAAAAGGATAATACTTAACAGAGATAGAGAGACATAGTGGGTACTTTCACAAAGTGAATTATTAAGACTAAATCTCCCTCAATGTTCATTAATACTGTAATCCGAAAGTACTTTTCATGAAATTAGAACTAAAAAGCCTTATTCCGCAACAACAATAAAATCAATAATAAAATATTGAAATAAATTATTATTAAGATTAAGAGTGCCGAAAATAAGACTGGAGAAATAAAGAAAACTAAGAACAATAATCCTCATGAGATCTTCAAGAAAATCCAAAAAGAAAGTTTAAACAATTGCAGTAATTCTTAACATTTCAATTATGAATTAATGAATGCGATTTAATTGATTGATTGTTCACGAGTAAATTGAAATTTACTGAAATTATTAAATTCATTTAAAAGCAAGCAACACACAAATTTTGATCCCAGGGAAGTGCAAATCAATCTTTCTGAAAAAAAACAACAATTCTGCACTGATTTGATTGAGTGCTCTCAATGAAGAGGGCTCGCGAATATCTACATGAATACTATGTGCACAGCTACTTCTTATTG
>Ga0302285_10001457_pt1 | contig 13124 bp, 8 predicted proteins | sample III_Fen_E2_2_FD_200455 | JGI IMG/M metagenome (GOLD analysis project Ga0302285, IMG submission 200455) | Peat permafrost microbial communities from Stordalen Mire near Abisko, Sweden - III_Fen_E2_2 | ecosystem: Environmental > Terrestrial > Soil > Wetlands > Permafrost | place: Sweden: Abisko...
GGAGCATATGCACCCGTAAAGCTTGTGTAAGCTCCTGTTAAAACAGGAGAAACTGCCTGAACATGAAAGTTCCAGTTACTATCATAGGTATAACTGTTCAAATCAACAGTACTGAATCCATAGTTTACAAACTTTGGGTCTTTGGCAACATCGCCAGCTGACGCACTGACCATACTGTGAAAATCTACTTTTGGTGTTGAATTACGGCCATCATGCCAGTAATTGGCTTGAGCCGACACATAACCCATGTAAGAACTCAGTGTAGCTGGATTATCCTGTGCCAGCGTGCTTAGCTGAGAACCTGATGCGTAGAAATTATAGTCTATTACCGAGTTGTTATCGGCACCGCCTGTAGGACTTGGTTTATCAAATGAGGGCGTCATTGCCATGAATTTGCAGTTCACCATTAGATTATTGAAAACACTTACCAAAGCGCCCTTTTCGATGTAGGCAGAACCGCCTTTAATGCCATTACGTCTCCAACCAGAATTGATAATTGTATTATTAAATGCCCTAATCAGCGCTTGTCCCCTGCCTGCTGCATCATCCTGACCTGATGACGAAAGCTTTAAGCCGTTTGTATTGGGTGAGAATATCAGGTTGTAGGCAGCATCCACTTTACAACCCGCTTTCATATTGATTGCCTCACCACCTGTTTGTCCAATGGCTATGAAAATATTGTTGGCAATAATACCCTGACCACCCATAAAATAGAGGGCATCTGACCGGCCATTACGAAAAGTACTGTTTGTAACTACATATTTTCCCAACGGATTAGTTGATGTGATATGAGGTGTGATGTCGCCACCAGCTGTGTAGATACCAGCCAAAGCGGAAGGAGAATCTGCCACAACATCGCCACCTGTATATTCCATTATAACGTGATCGAACAACATTTCAGAACATTCTTTAGTTCCGACAATGCCACCCCATAGGCCACCAAATGTATTTGCAGCAATTCGTTTACTTGCGGCAACCGAGAACAAAATTGGATTAGCTGAGGTTCCTTTACAATACAATTTTCCAGCAACCATAAATTCAATTTTGGTATGGCTTGCACCTACACCATTATCGTCAAAGATTACCTGGACACCCTCTTCGATTGTAAGCGTTTGTCCAGTTGCAACGTTGATATGTCCGGACACATTTACGGTTGCATTTTTCTCCCATACACCCGAAACACTTCCGGAAATGTTATTAAGAGTAGCCCATGATACAGTTACATCGCAGGTTGCTTTTAGCGAACTGATCAATGCGCAAGTTACACTGATCGTTGTGTTACCTACGCTGACAGCCGTAATTTTACCTGTATTGTCAACTGTTGCAACTGCAGGATTTGAAGAAGACCAGAGCACCTCCTTGTTAGTGGCATCTACCGGGAAAAATGTAGCCGTTAATGTTTCTGTCACTTCCGGCTTCAGCGTCGTCGAAGTCTTTGACAGTGTGATTCCTGCCAGATCAATAGTCTTTTCTTTTTTACAACTCATGAGTTGAGCTGACAATAAAAGCACCAAAGAGATTAAAAATAGCTTCTGTTTCATTGTGATTTTTAGTTTTAATAAATAGTTATTGAAATTTGAATCTAAGTCCTATTAAAATATTTTGTCCGTAAAATTCTTTTCGTTCTATAATTCCTTCGTGATATCTTGCAACATTGACATACGACACATTCGTTTCGTTTCGTTTGATGTATTGTATCATCGGCGAATTGAGAAGATTTGATGCTTTGGCAAACAGTGCTATGCCTGATTTAAATCTCTTTTCGATTGAAGCGTCCATCGAACCATATCCCGCTTGCCAGCTGTCCTCGTCCAAATAACGGGAGACAATACAAAGCCTGTCGCCGGTATATGCAAAAGCTAACTGTCCGTCCCAGCCGTTACGCTTATCTTTAAAAAGTACTGAAAAGTTGAATACATGTGCCGCCTGGCCAAACAACGGCCGGGTTTGATTGACATATTCGGTGCGGATTTTTGTTTCTGCATTTGGGTCAGGGTTTGGAATCACCTTCATTTTAATTGTGGTTATATCAGAGTTGGTATAAGTGTAATTCGCTTTAATCCCAAACCAACTGTAGTACTTCATAAAATCCAACTCAACACCATAATTGCTGGCATCACCAAAATTCATAGGCATATAGAATACGTCTTGCCCAAAACCGTTCATCATGCCAAATTCAATTGGGTTTTTTATATTTTTATAGAAGAGACCTACCATAAACTGTTCCGAAGGATGGGGGAAGTATTCGTAACGTAGATCGTAGTTGTCAGCCTTTGTGCGTTTTAAATCGGGATTGCCGCGTTCTTTATAGTCTTCGTAAATCATGCTGTAAGGAACAATCTCGAAAAAGCTGGGACGGTTGATCCCCTTTGAATATGACAAACGCAAATTGGCATCTTTATGAAGTAAATACTTTAAATTAAAACTCGGCAGAACATCTGCATATTCCTGGCTTCCTTCATTTCTTGCTCCTTCGGTCGTAAATTTTAAGTTATATCCTTGATTTGTATATTCTGATCTCACACCGGCAATAAACTGGAGTTTTTTAACAGATAGTTTTCCCATCAGATAACCAGCACCGATCTTCTCGGTTGCATCATAATTGAGCGGGTCGCTTAGGTTTCCAAAACTATTGACTGAAAATTTAATCCCGTCAAAATTATTATAATCTACCCCTTTAATTATCTCATTTGAATTAGGTTTGGATTCATCATAAGGCTTGAAATGATATTCGTTAAAATAGCTTCCTCGTATCTTATCTCTGTAGATTCCCCCTGTTGAAAGGTCTAATAATGTCCCATTTTCAAATTTAATATTGTAAATCAGATTGATATATACTGCTTTGTCTTTGTCCGAGTTGTGTTCCCAGCGACGGGAAGCACCATCATTTTGATCGATACTCGTAATGTTATTGATAATCAATGCATTAATTTGTACATTGTCAGGTGTTTCGTTTAATGCTTTACCGTATGATAATGACCAGTCAAGATTTAATTTTGAATTACTAAAACTGTGGAATCCTTTAAGCGTAGAATTCATAATTGTTTGACGGTTCCATCTAAGGCGGGTTGTCTCAGAGCTGTACGAAATGGCATCTCTGACCTGTGCATTACGGAAATCCATGTATGCATTATACCACATCAATTTATGATTGTCAGACAATTTAATATCGATCTTTGCATGAAGACCAAGACGAGTTTGTTGATTTGAGAAAAAACGATGGGTAATATTCTGTCGTTGATCGGAGTTTATAGATGTACTATACAGATCACTTGAGTTTCCTCTGACATTCTTTTGGTAACTTCCGGCCAGCATGATGCCCAATCGCTCTTTGAAAAATCGGTATCCAAATGAGAAACCGCCCGAAAGATTTGGAATGGCTTTACTGGAATTAAGATGCAGATTTTTTGTTGTGAAATCTTTCATCTGAACCGGATAGGAAATACCATATTTTTCGTTGGGTGATTTGGCGTTTATGGCAGAAATATCAAAATACTGGTAATCGTTGTGAAAAAACAGGGAGTTATATCCCGTAGCCAGATTGGCGGTCAGTTGTCTGTTTGCAGGTGCATCTTTCATTACCATGTTTACAGCGCCACCAATACCGTCACCTTCCATATTGGCAGTAATAGATTTAGTGACCTCAAGCCGGTCAAGAAGTTCTGACGGAAAAATATCGAGCGGAACAAAGCGGTTTTTATTGTCCGGACTTGGAATCTTTACACCATTTACCATGGTATACGTGAAGCGCTTATCCATCCCGCGTAAAAGAGCATACTGACCATCACCTGTTGCACTTCTTTCAAGAGTTACTCCCGATACACGTTGAATAACATTGGCTACATTTAAATCGGGCGACAGCTCAATTGTTTTAGCACTTACTACGTTAATCACCTGATCTGCATTTCTCTCCTGAGTACGGGCATTTATTTCACTACTTTTATTCCTCGTTGAAACGACTTTAACTTCGTCTAATTCTGAAGTTTGCTCCATAAGATTGAAATCAATAACCAGAGCATCTTTTTCATTAACGGCTATCTTTTTTTCAATTGTTTGATAACTAACATAGCTGCAAGTTATTATATAACTGCCCTTTGGTACATTCTTTAGTATATACGACCCATTCAGACCTGAAATTGTTCCCTTGTTAAGCTCTTTGATATAGATAGTCGAACCAATCAGCGCTTCGCCGGTAACTGCATCTCTTGCAATACCACGAATCGTCTCGGCTTGTAAGCCCGAAAAAATAGCTATCAACAATAGAATGCAACACAAAAATTTATACATGGAAATTTCGATAAAATGACGATGCAAGGATAAAGCGAATCCATAAAGCCTGCAATGGCACTTTTAATCGAAAGTGTATAGTTATTTTAACTATGCGAAATAATAAATTGGTAAAGCGATAATATTCAAGTGTTTTGAATCTGAAAGACTGAAATTAAGAATGAATTCTTAATACTACCCACATCTAAATCCCATTTTCTTAACCTTTAATTAATATTAATTTAATATTATAATTAAGACAGATTAAAATACTTTTATCAGCAAAATCTGCCAGTTTTGGACAAGCCATTAAAGCGAATTATTATAGCCGACGACCATGCAGTTGTGCGCACAGGATTGCAGCTCATTCTCGACGAAACCACCGATATGAGCATCTGCGACGAAGCAGCGAATGGAGATGAACTGATCGAAAAACTCAGGCGTGATCGGTACGACCTGGTTCTACTTGACATTTCGATGCCGGGGAAAGATGCCATGGATGTACTCAAAGAGATTAAAACTACATGGGAAAGAACTCCTGTCGTAATTTTCTCGATGAACCCCGACGAGATATATGCAGTGCGCATGATTCGTAATGGTGCCTCTGCCTATATCAACAAGGAAACTGCTCCAAAACGAATTATTGAAATATTGAGAATTGTTCTCTCCGGGAAAAAATATTTCACCCAGCAACAAGGCTCCTTGCTTGCGGAGTGGATTATTGAGCCTGAAAGGAATGTAGATTCATTGTTGCACGAAACATTGTCAGATCGCGAATTTCAAATCTTTTTTATGATAGTTTCGGGCATGAAGAAATCGGAGATAGCCGAGAAACTTGCAATTAGCAAACATACAATCGGAAACCACCGAAGCAATATTATGCGCAAAATGAATCTTACAACGAATTCGGATTTAACCTGCTATGCTATTCGAAACGGAATTATCAAATAAATGAAAATAGCTGCTCATCCTTTAAATTTGATGTTGAGTCTGATTTTGTTAACCGCAATTTTCGCGTGCCACGAGTCACCTAATAATTCGAAGGAAACCAAGGCTCTGGTCGAAATTGACAGGTTGCTTCACAATACTTTTGTTCCAGGATACGTATCGTTGAGTTCTTCGTTTGAATCCGCAGAAAAAGCGCTTAAACTGTCTCAAATCGCTGGAAACGATACGATGATCATCAAATCGTGGCTTATATTAGGATCAAATCTTAGGCTTCAGGGTAAAAATGATGATGCACTTACACTGTTTCTGGAAGCATTGAAATTATCGAAGAAAATTAGTTGTAAATCAGGTGAATGCCAGTCGCTAATTGAAACCGGAACCATTTTTTATATCAGGGGAGAATATGAAAAATCGGGTGATTTTTTTAAAGAGGCACTTTCAATCGCACAACAAAAACAATTTTCAGATCTTGAAGCTACTGCACTTAACTATATTGGCAAATATTACCACACGACCGGAAATTTTGAGGAATCAGTCTTGTATTACAAACGTGCCATCGAGATTTACAAAAGCAGGGGAAATATGTTGCAATCGGCCTCTGTACTCCTAAGTCTTGGTAAAACCTACAACAACGATGGCAATCTGTACATGGCCCTCAAATGTTACCTGGATGCTTACGATGCATGTGAGAAAACGAACGATTATATCAATTTGGCCGATGTTTGCAACCATTTAGGAACCATTTATCTGGCGCTCAAACAACCCGACCGGTCAATGGAATATCACCGCAAAGCGCTTGCTTATCGTGTATCGCTCAATACGCCTGAAGGCATGGCTAACTCTTTCAATAACATTGGGAAAGTTTTTCTCGTAAAAAATAATCCAGACAGCGCCCGCCTTTACTTCTTGAAAGCGCTCAGAAACTGCGAACAAATTTCTTATACAAAAGGAAAAGTAAAGGCATTAACAAACCTTGGAAAGACATATAATCTCCAGAACGGTTATCCGAAAGCCAAAGATTACTTGCTTCAGTCACTTGGCATTGCTCAGAAAGCTGGCTATGATGCCGGCATCGCTGAATCTTCGCTTGAACTTGGAAATACTTTTTTGGGTCTGAATCAGCCAGATTCTGCGAGGGTATCGTTCGAACTTTGTCTGACGAAAGCCAAATCTGCAAACCTGACCGAGCTTAATCATGACGGAAATTGGGGATTATACAAATGCTACCTTGCGAATAAAGATTTTGAAAAATCTTTAAAATTTTATACCCTTTTTGCACATGCAGAGAAAAAATTGATGCAAGCCGAGAATAATCACCGGCTGAGTGAATTGCGCATCACTTTCGAGTCCGAAAGACAAGAAAAAGACAATGAGGTTTTACGCAAAGACAATGAATTGAAAAAGATGACAATCCTTCGTAAGGATGCATTTATCTGGATTTTTATTATTGCATTTGTATTTACGGCAGTATTTACAATTATGCTTTATACACGATTTGAAAGCAAAAAAAGAGCCAATCAGGGACTCGAAAAGCTCAACAATAAGATCGTAAAACAAAACAAAGAACTTGAAAAACTAAATAAAGAACTCGAAAATGCAAACTGCGAGAAAGATAAAATCTTTTCAATCATTACGCACGAACTAAGGAATCCGCTCTATTGGTTTCAAAACTTAACTGAAATGTTGTCATTACGGTACACTAAAATGCCGCCTGAAAAAGTACAGAAAACATTAGGCGCGTTAGACGAATCGGCAAAAAATGCATTTCATCTGATGGATAATTTATTGCATTGGTCGCGATCACGCCTCAACCGTATTACGCCTGTTATCACCGACCATTCATTGGAGAAACTGATACACGAATCGTCACGTATGTATGAGACGATTTTGAGACAAAAAAACATTCAGCTCATTATTGATCTGCCAATTGATTCATTCGTCAAGGCCGATGCTGATTTATTTATGTGTGTAGTCCGAAACCTTGTGTCGAATGCAATCAAGTACACACCCGAACATGGCATCATCGAAATCACTTCCACGCTAAAAAAACAGAATTACATCATTTCGGTAACCGATTCGGGAATTGGAATTGATCAGAAACTAAAAAAATCAATCTTTAATCCGGATAAAGAATCTTCTTCTGCTGGTTTGATGAACGAAAAAGGATCGGGGTTTGGCTTAAAACTTTGTAAAGAATTTGTGGAGATGAATAGGGGCAAGATTTGGGTGGAGGACAATACGGAAAGCGGTACCTGTTTTTGCTTTACGGTTCCTTTTGTCTGCATAACAGCGGTTGAATATGACGCGATTTTACGAAATCAAACGAACCAGGCTTTCAATTAAATTTAATCTATTGGGGAGAATGCACGTCTGCTTCATCTGTCCAAAATTAAAGATCTGCTTGTCATTTTCAGAACAACTGTTGAGCAATACCGAAAAAGTGAGTAATGAAGATTATTGTCATATTTTTTTTAACTATGCAAGAATTAAGAGCACTTAAATTACTAAAAAATGGAAGAATTAGAACTTGATTTAGTTGATGTTGAAACAGCTGCAAAATTAGTTGAAAGAGGTTGTTATCTTAAATCTAAAAAATTTATTTTTAAAGATGATAAAACCGAAATAAACGATCTTCACGATAATATAAAGCTACTTGTTAGTAATAATGAAATATTTGCTGAAAGTGATGGAGTATGCAAAGAAGTCTATACTTTACCGGAACTCGAACTTGTTTCAAAATGGCTAATGGAAAGAAAAGATATTAACATTACTATTTGCTTATTGAGAAGAGAATTTAGCAGTTCATGGTATTATAATATTGATAATATCAATGTTGACAAAATTATTCATAGGTGGCATCCAAAAGAACCTACCTATTCTAAATATGAGGAGTCATTATTAGAAGCCATTAAATATTCTCTCAGCTTAATCCCTAAAATTGATTTTCTCCCACATTAACACCAGAATTTTATTCAGACATATAAGGGATATTGAAACGCTTATTCATGCAACAATGACAGTGATATGGGAGAAGGAATACTGAAATTTACAGAGGCCTCAATTCCATAATGATCGGAAAGATCTGAATCGATATCTCTTATGCAGCCTTTTAATACAGAGACCTGCCGTTCAATATCCATTACTTTCTCAAGATTTCGTACCAAAACATAATCTATCAATTGCTTTTCGCCGTTCTCTTTGTGTGCAAGTTTATTATTCACCTCATCAAATGAAGTCTGCAAATTGCCTTTTAGACTTCCGTTTTCAGCATCGAGAATTTTCAGCATTTTACCATAGTTCACACTTTTAGCAAATTCGATGTTAAAATCACCACAGACGATTTGAGGGGTATCCGATTTTGTGTATTTTTTTAAAAGCTTTTCTGCAATTTCGTGGCATTGCCCATACCGAACACTATCCGGACTGTCATTTTGAAGATGTGTTCCTAATAATTGAAAAGGTTGACCCTGCCATTCTCCTTCGAATAAAACAGCTCCTTTTCGGGCCAGTGCGTCGATGCCAAAGCGATTTTCAAATTCTATCTGCTCCAGTTGCCGAAGTGGAATCTTGCTTAGAAACCACAACCCGCTGTTTGTCCTTAATGAAAATGCTGATTTATTGGCCGGACCATACATAAATGGGTAATAATCTTTTAGATGATTCCGGATTATATTCCGAGCCTTGTGATCGAATGCTTCTTCAAATACGATAATATCATAAGCATATCCCGGAATTTCCTGAGCGATAGCCATGGCCCGTTTACAATTTTTGTGAATTTTTGAGCAGAAAGGAAGCATGTAGATGTTCCACGTAAGAATTTTCAATTTGCGTTTGTTTGCCACCGATTCAGTTAATCCGGGTACTGGTTCGTACGCTTTCAACTGGTTATGCATCATAACCATTAAAACAAAAATCAAGATGGATCTGGTTATAATATTAATTTCCATTTAATTGATTTTCAGTAATGTTTTATTGGACCATTCAGATTAAATACTTTCTCGTGCAGCAGCCGTATCTCATTTAATTTAACAACTTTATTAAGATGCAAACCTGCAGATTGATGTCACCTGTGTCAACGGGTAAATATTTGTGAAAACTTATTATGCATTGGATACAATTCAGTAACATTATAGTTACAATTTTAAATAAAGGAAAGGCTTAATTAGAAACCTAAATTCCTCAAGGGAGATTTTTAGGAAGTTAGGAATCGGGTATGATTTGACTATTTTAGTTCGCAACCTCAACTATTTTGATGCCCAAAGGTAAAGCCTCATTGCAATAAATGTGTAAACAAGATTGGGAAGCCAGACCGCAAAAAGGACATTAAAACCTGCTTTAATAGCAAAAATAGTAGAAACCTGCATAAACATGATATAAGAGAAACTTAACAATAAGCCAAGTACCAGTTGAATTCCCATTCCACCCCTCATTCGTCGGGAAGCCAACGAAACCCCAATAATTGCCAGAATAAAAGCACTTGCCGGTTGAGCAGTACGTTTGTATTTCTCCTGTTCATAACGGGCGACATTGTCAACTCCCCTTAGCTTAAGATCTTTGATAAATGCATTAATTTTCCAGTAATCCATTGTCTCTTCTTTACTGTTTTGCTGACCGAAGTCAGCGGGTAACATCCTCAAAGTCGTGTCAATGGCTGTTCCTGTCCTGATAGTCTCCTTTGGTCCTTGCATATTACGGACATAGTAATTCTGGATTACCCATTTTTTTTTATCTCTGTCCCATTTTATGCTCTCTGCCATCAATTTAGATACCAATCGCCTACCTTCAAATTGATCGATCGAGAACCGATAACCTAAATCCAGTTTATTGTTATAACTCTGCATAAACACATACATTCCCGGTTCCAGCTGACGATGAATGTTCTTATCACTATTTACAAAATCATTACTGATATAAGTGTTTCTGAAATTTACCCGGGATGCAGTAGCAGAAGGAATTACAAAATTCCCTAATGTCCATGACATTAATGCGATAACTCCTGAGGCGATTAAATATGGTCGCATCAACCGGTTGTAAGAAACACCACTTGCCAAAATGGCAGTAATCTCGGAGTTGTAAGCCATTTTACTGGTAAAAAATATCACCGCTATGAAGGTAAAAAGAGCGCTGAAAAGATTCGCGTAATAGGGGATGAAGTTTAAATAGTAGTCGAAAACGATTGCCTTTAAAGGGGCCTTTTTAGTGATAAAATCATCAATATTCTCAGAAATATCAAAAATAATTGATATGCTGATAATCAATAAAATAGCAAGGAAAAAAGTCCCCAAATACTTTTTAATGATATACTGGTCAATCCGTTTAATATACTTCATTCCTATTCAATTGCAACTATTCGTAGAATCATAACGTAGATTGTTTCATGAAAATTCTATTTGTAAAAACGATATTACTGTCTAACCACGAATTCTTTAATTGTCTGCTAAAACAATAGCATACTAATGTAACAGATACTCCGACAAAGGCACCCGCAACGACATCTGCGGGGAAATGAGCAGAGAGATAAATTCTTGAATAACCCACCAAAAAAGCAATGAGAAATAAAAGCAATTTTACAACGCTGGTTTTAGAATAAATAGACAAATACAAACAGACACTAAATATAGTTGCCGTGTGTCCTGAAGGAAATGTGCCTAAATTTGGAGGTTTATAACCCGGAACCAGGTGCAAGAATTTAGTTGTTCCAAAATACTGTACCGGACGCACAAATTCTGAAAAGATAAAATTTTTCAATAAACTAATGATTATTGTTATTAATAGGGTTATTATTAAAAAAGTAATCGCATCCCGGAACGAAACCCGGAGTAAACTCACGATTAGCAAGAAAGCAACGATCCCATCGCCTAAATAGGTGATGTATAAAAACACAAAATCAACAAATTCCGAGTGATTTTCGTTTACAAGGAGAAATAAAAAGGAATTTCCATAGATTCCTAAAATAATCAAAATGAAGAGTGTAAAAATTAGGTAGGGAATTATGAAATTTGTATTCCCATAAATTATCCTACCTAAAACAGATTTCTGGTTAAAATTCCGTTCCATAACAAAATTAATATAGTCCAAAAATAGAACGTCATTATTATGAATAGGTTTAAAATTTGTTACATTTCAATTAAACTTTTATCAACCTATATCATTGATTTTCGATGAGTATATTTTAAATTGCATTATTATATTATGATTTCATTTCGATCTTATGTCGTTTCATTTATAGATCGATCAGGCATAATCAATGGGGCCATTTTCCTTCGGGTTATTTAATATAGAATAATCCTCATAAAATAGTTGATTTATTTGATTTTGATTTATAAAGGAATAAACCAAAACCGAGGTTTAAAGGAACAACTTGTTTCTTTATTAGAGTCGTCTTTAATGCGGGATATGTGTCTGCATGGATAGGCTGAAAATAGTTAATGTAAATACATATGATATATTAAGCAGGAAAAATTGAATTTTGCCACCTGTCGATTTTTCTATTTTTAAACAGATAACACCTGCTTAATTTCCAAATATTTTTATTGATAAATAGAAATATAAATGATTAATCTAAATTTGTAAACTGCTTAGACAAGCTATTGGTCGGATCTTCTAAAATAATGAACAACATCAGTGTGAATGATGACAGTATCTAATTTATTTTTCCTGAAATTTATCAAATTCTCTGCGGTCGGCTTTTCCGGGATGATCCTCGACTTTGGAACAACCTGGATTTTAAAGGAAAAGTTAAAGGTAAACAAATATATTTCCAATTCATTAGGATTTATCCTTGCCGCTACTTCTAATTACATTCTGAACAGGTACTGGACTTTTCATAGCGGGAATAGGCAGGTCGCAACCGAATATCTGTCATTCATGATTATCGCGCTTGCAGGTTTGGGAATTAATAATTTTGTGATTTTTTTGTTTCATGATAAGTTGAAATTGAATTTTTACATCGCCAAAGTATTAGCCGTCGGAGTTGTTACCCTGTGGAATTTTGGAATGAACTACCTCTTTACATTCAAATATGAGTGACAAAAAACCTAGTCTCTTCGGAAATATTAGATTAACAGAAAAACAATTTCTTTTTTTTATTGTTTTTATTAATTTGATTATAAAGGTGTTACCTGCAACGCTTATTGAGCTTGGAAATGATGAGGTCTATTACTGGACGTACGCTCTCTTCCCAGACTTGAGTCATTTTGATCATCCTCCGATGGTTGGTCTGACAATACAGCTATTTACCATGAATCTAACACTTCAGTCTGAATTTTTTATCAGGCTGGGATCTTTGGTATTATCCTCTTTCAACATCATACTGCTTTTCCAACTTGTTAAAAAGATTTATTCGGTCGAAGCGGCCAATATTTCATCACTTCTTTTTACTGCATCCATCTATTTCAATGTTATCTGCGGATTGTTTATTCTACCCGACACACCGCAAATATTCTTTATAATGCTTGCCCTTTATTACGGACTCCCGGCAATCACTGCTGCCAATCACAGGAAAGGAGATTCTTTAAAAATAATTCTCTTTGGACTTTTTACAGGTCTGGCCTTTCTAAGCAAATATCATTCGCTCTTTTTATGGTTTGGATTCGGCCTTTATATTTTATTTCATGACAGAAGCTGGCTAAAAAAAACCTCCTTATACATCAGTATTTTAGTCACTTTAATTGTAATGATACCTGTCATTTACTGGAATATAAACAATAACTTCATAAGTTTCACTTTTCACGAATCCAGGGTAGGATTATTTAACAGCCCGATCAGACCCGAATCATTTTTTCCGTTTATTCTTGGTCAGTTCTTTTATCAGAACCCAGTTTTGTCTATTATTTACCTACTAACACTGTTTTCACTATACCAGAAGGGAAGGGGCCGATTATCAGCCACTGACAAGTTGCTGCTCTATT
>Ga0302285_10001462_pt1 | contig 13111 bp, 12 predicted proteins | sample III_Fen_E2_2_FD_200455 | JGI IMG/M metagenome (GOLD analysis project Ga0302285, IMG submission 200455) | Peat permafrost microbial communities from Stordalen Mire near Abisko, Sweden - III_Fen_E2_2 | ecosystem: Environmental > Terrestrial > Soil > Wetlands > Permafrost | place: Sweden: Abisko...
AAGGCGAACATGCTAATCGAAAGGGAATAAAAGTATAAGCTTGAGAGATGTTTTTTGTCTGTGTTGACTTTAATCTTCTTTGATTTTTATTTCTGTCCTTTTGTAGTCACTCTCAATATGCACTTAGATATTTCATACGCAATCTCAAGGAAAGCTTAGGATATCTAATTTGTGCTGTGAGACCATATTCCTGAACAAATATTACGTCACTTTATTTATGGTCCCCCGAGAAATAAGAAGTACAAAGAAAAGGTGAAAGGCACACATAATAAAGAGATAAATATTTTTTTAATCGTTAAATTGAGTGATGCTATTACACATTTTTTTGTTTTTAGGCTAGCAAAAGGATACTTACTTCATGACATTGCAGAAATAAAATTAAGAATCTAAAAGAAGATATGGAATATGAAATATTATTATTGAAATTTAGCAGTTTAGCATTGGATACAAGAATATGTAAATAGTTTAGGAGATTTTATGAAGAAAAAAAGCAAACAAAGCCAGAAAAGATAAGTGATATGCCAAATAGTTGATTCACTGAGACAAAAACAAATTGTAAAAGCAGAATTCAAAATCAATAGTATTTCCCATCAGCTTTATGCTCAGTCTTAAATGATCGAAGGAGATCATTTGAGAGCCGTTTATTATTCTCGATGTTATTCACACTCCCAGGATTGCCATCGGATGCATTTGTACTGCTGTTATTATTCATATTATTATTGTTGTTATTATTGTTGTTGGATTATCCGAATCCCAGAGGGTATCCTCTCATCGTGTTCTAACTAATAAATTCTTCCATATCACGCAAGAGCATAGGACTCATATTCGGTGATGGCGAACTCAAAAATGTCTGCAAACCTTAATGAAGATTATTGTTATTATTATTGCTATTCCCATTGTTGTTGTTTTGCTGGAAAGGACCTTAACCACCGCTGCTAGGTGTTGGACTGGGGTAGAGATTAAAAGCCAATCTTGGAGAAACATCTCCTCCGTTAAAGAGTGATGGACTAAACAATCCAGTGCTTGTTAAGTTCTTGGAATTCTGCTACTGCTGGAATAGACTCATAGCCTTTAGGTCAGCATTCTAGTCAAGTCCATCAGTGATCCCAAGTTAAAGCGACAACCCTGCTGAATTATTAGTGTTATTGTTGTTCGCGTTCATTTAATAGTTTAGCAGAGAAACCCCTGGTTATTGTGAACTGCTGCAGAGACGCTTCTAGTTGTTTTCAAATATCGAGATGTTCTGTCTTCCCGAATTCATGGAATTTCCTCCAAGTGTAGAAGAGCCGAACATTCTTTTAGCTTGACTTCCAAGAGCAAATTAATTGACTGCATCTTCAGAAACGGTCATAGTCTTACCATTAAGAATTTATTAGAGGACATTGTAAAGTGCATCAGGGCGTTGCATGCTAGTTAATTCGATGTTCTTGAAGGTTTCTGCAAGATTTTGAATTTTCTTCTAGCAAAGTTAACTCTTTTCTTTTTTTCTCTGGACAAATGGGAGAGGACAAACTGGAATAGTATCCTAAAAGAAGATTAAAAATATTATTAGCAAGGGAAATTTTTCTGATGATTGAATCTAATAGGAAGTTATTTGTAATTTTCTGAAGATTTATAAGTTACTCCATCTTTTCTGAGTTGTTAGACAGCAGCCCAGTCTTATTTCTTGGAGATTCTGTGCTCAACCTGACCAATAGTAATTCCTGCGTTATTTGCATTGTTATTGTTATTGCTAGAGCTGTTCACACTCTCGTTTTCACCCACTAGGAGAGAAAATGATACACAATAATATTAACAAATTGTTGAGTTTCGAATTTTGCAACAACAAAAAAATGATTTGAAGTGATTAATTTACATGAATGAAATGAGGAATTGAGATTCTATTAGTTCAAGGATAATTGCTGTTATTGCTACTGCTACTACTGAGATTACTGCAAAGATGACTGCTGTTACTGATTCAACTAAGTTTACTGCAGAAGATTTTGAGATTGTTAGAAAAAATCAGCATTATTGCCACTAATATTCAGTGATTAAGCAAACTGCTATTACGACTAACTGGTGAAGTTACTGTTGGTATTGCTATTGTTGTTATTGTTTTCTTTTTTGATGTTCACATTACTACCACTGTTTACGTTTTGATAATTCCCTAGATTATGTTGATTTAGTGCAGAATTAGCATTATTGGTGTTATTGTTGTTATTATTGTTGATGTTTTGAGACAGTTTCTTGGAGATGGAGCTAAGTGTAGATTACTCGCTATCTGGCATGTCTTAGTTTGTCAAGAAGTATGATAGAATGTAAAATAATTTCTCAGTTTTCTCATTTTGCTCCTCCCTAATTGATTCCATTCAAAAAATATGTTTGATAAATATGGTGAATCAAAAGCAAAGGATTTAATTGGTTAAGATTGATAATGAGAAGGGAAAATTTTGTATTTATCTAAATGCTGAGTATTTTTATCATAAAATTTTACTTGAATTTGAGAAATTCTCCATCATGCAGTTTCTTTTCAGTATATGCTTTCTCTACACTGGCGACTACTTGGTAGACGATTCTTTCAAGTTCAGTGTATTTTTGCTTGATACTCACAAGCTCAGATAGAAACAAACTGTAGTCTTTTTTGATCCTTTCCATTTCGACCATATCAATTGAAGACATCTAACCTGATTCTTGTTGATCGTCGATACCATTCTCTCCGCTCTTACGTTTTATCTCGATCAGCAGGTTTCTTTTTGGGGATAAACGAAAAAAAAAGAAGAAAAATGAATAAAACAGAAGAAATCAAAACTTGCTTGAAAGACACAAGGATAATAAATATTACTTGTTGCCTCTTTGGAACAGACGATGGCGGAATTCAGTCTCATTATTTTCGTTTCTGATTTTATGGAAATCATACATATTCAACTAAATTTTCAAAAAGGAAAAGAGAATAAAAATGAGAGACGCTTCAATTGAACTTATATTGTTAATTTGTTGTCTTGAATAGCAAAAATAACAAACAAAAAAGCATGAAAAGAGCATTTAAGAGAGATAATAGTTTAAATGAAAAAGTATTTGAGGGTTTAAAGTTAAAAGTAGTAAAAAAAAGTAAGGGAAAATATGAAAATTCTTTTATTTATGAAAAATAATTATTCTGTTATGTTAATGTTTCAACCTGCCGAACGAACGAAGCAAAGTTTTTATGCTTGAAATAGTTAGAAAGAACTTTTTCTGAAAATTCATTGATGTTCTTGATCACGAACGATTATCCGTCGCTGTTCCAGCACACGACATCCTAGCAATCCTTGTTCTACGGAAGTTATTCAAGTAAGTTGAGAAGTTCATAAAAAATATTAAAATTATTCAAGCCATGATAATAATAATCCTCATTTACTTCTATCATTTCGTAGGTTTTAAGAAGGAAAGCAGGCACAGAGAGCCTAGTCTTTTACACCGACAGCTGTTTTTTCTTGTTGGGCAAGGAATTCATTTGTGAAATGGCAGTTTAGGAGATAATTCTGTAATGTTGATGGGAGTATAAAGTGTTGAGATGATCACTAAAGGTATCACTGATGTGCTTGCTCTGCGAGACTTCTGGAAAAAAAGAACTTTTGTGGAAACTAATTTCACCCTTATTTTTCTTCTTCGCTCTCTCCTTTTTCCCCTTGCTTGTTTTTAATTATTTCCTTCGGTCGGATTCTAGATCAATAAATTACCTTCTTGACTCAGAAATAATTAGCCTTGGAGAAGGTTATTTTCAAATCTTTACTCAGAGTTGCACATTCGATTCACCCACCTTCTTTATATTGTGGAGTTTTTTCTTCTTTTTATGTATTAAAGAGATTAAAGGAAAAATAAATAAATTTTTGGAAGAAACAAGTCAGAAATATGAATTCTAACAAAAGAAAAATAAACTTTTAATCTTTCTAGTATTATTTAAGGAAAAATGTGTGGCCATCTATTTAAAAAATACACAAAAATATATTTTAGTTCAAATTAACTTTCACTTATCTTTTTTCTGGTTCTTAGGCACGATTTTTGTTTACTTTTAACATTTTTAAATTGAAATTCGATAATCATCACTTAATCTCTCTCTCGTACATTCTAAAAGATTCCCTTCTCTACAATCCTTTCCTCCTTTCAGTTTGCTTCTCCAAAAATCATTGTAAGAGACTACTTGTTCATCCCCCCCTTTTGAAAATAATTACTCTAATCTAAAAAAAATTATTATAATTATTTTTCAGCGCACTTTTGATTCCGAATCTGTTTAGATTTGAATATTTTTTTATCTCGCGCCAAGTCAGTAGGAATAAGTCTGAAAGAATTGATAACATAAATATTTTTGTCAACGAAACAATGAACAAAGTTCAAAAATCAGCATCAGCTGCTACTTCGCAGCTAATTCTGAAAGTCAAAAGATAATAATCTGCAACTGTTTCTTCAACTTCACTAGAGAAACCAATCAAAAAGCAAACATCACTTGGAGATTTCTTCACAGGAGTCAAAAAGAAAGAGATTATTACTGTCCCTACAATCAACGCTGATGTTGGTGGTGATGGAAAATGGGCAGGAAGTAAGTAAATTAAACTTGCTTGCTGGAATGTAAATGGCTTAAGGGCTGTGCTGAAAAGAGAGGATTTGTAGAATTATATGGATAATTCAAAACTCGATGTGTTATGCCTCAATGAGACAAAAATCGATGAAGGAGCATTCATCAAAGAAAAGATTTACGAGATGATCCCAAAAGGCTACTTTTAGTATTGGTAAATACATTGAAAAGACAACTACACAACACAACACAACAAAAAAGAGAGTGTTCCAAACAGCCTTCAAAACAAATAAAGTTCCTTTCGTTTCTTTCATTAATTGAAGTTTTGTTTGTTCTAATGCAATAATATTTCTTATTTTTAATTTTGTTATTTTTTCATACAGGAATTTTTGTATCCCTCCTATCAAGGGATACTCTGGTGTAGCTGTGCTGTCCAAAGAAAAAGCCATATCAGTGAAACAAGGCATTGATATTTACGATCATAGTCAAGAAGGTAGAATTCTAACTGTTGAATACGCAGAGTTCTATCTGGTAGTTGTTTATGTGCCTAATTCTGGAGGAGGGCTTAAACGACTAGACTATCGAGTAAATTCGTTTGATAAAGATTTTTAGAACTACTTGAACAAATTAAAGCTTAGAAAGAATGTTGTACTATGTGGGGATTTAAACGTGGCACACAAGGATATAGACATCACGAACCCCGAATAGAATTAGTCTTCCCCAGGGTTTACATATCAAGAAAAAGCGAGTTTTGGGAATTTCCTTAAATCTGGATGGGTGGATACATTCAGAGATTTCTATCCGTTAAGAGTGAAATACTCCTGGTGGAGTCCGTAAACTGGTGTTAGATAGAAGAATATCGGATGGAGGATTGATTATTTTGTAGTCAACAAGGAGTTTAAGAAATCAATAAAGGACTCGATGATCAATAATGATGTTTATGGAAGTGATCACTGTCCAGTTGAGATTTTAATCGATTTACCTGAAGACGATGATAAAGCTAAAGAAAGTTAGGATAATTACAGTGATTAGGCCACTCAAGAGAAGATTAGTAGTAGTTTGCTTGAGAAGCAATATTAAGAATAAAAAGAGTTATGGCAATAAAAATTGAAAGGATAAGAAATGGCACATAATTGTGGAACGGAATAGTAATTGTTAACTTAAACAGACGGTGAGGATGAAGAAATGTTTTAACACACATAAAAGAATATAATTTGAAACAAAAGAAAAGGTAAAAAGGATTGGGAGAGAGGGCGGATATTATGCATTGTAAAACTAGGCCAAATAAAGCAGAAGTGGTAGGTTAATAATGATATTATTTTTCATATTCTTCGTAGTAGCTTTTATTATTTTGATTGTTATTGTTGTTTATTGAAAATAGTCTTTATTTTATTATTGTTTTAAATTATTTCTGTTATTTTTTGAATAATCTTTCAAAATAGAGCATATTTTATTTCTTGATGAAGCAATTTATCCATTGGGAAAGATTATGAGGGAGATTAATAATTATGCTTATTTTGTTTTCGGATATGCAATTTTTGATAGCTAAGCTAAGCTTAAGATGCTTGGTTAGGGGAAAATCAGTAATATTTTGATGAACTTTAATAAATCTTGGAAAAGTAAAAGATTTAGATAAAAGAAGGAAGATAAATTGCACAAAAGAAATCAAGAATAATACAAGATGAGTGAAAGTGAATCTGATGAATAGGATTAGTTTGAAACAGCCAAAAAGATGAGACCTTCGAAGAATAACTAACCTTCCAGTCAAAAGAGCCATTTGACTGACACTGTGAAGCTAAATCAAGGGAAAAAAGAAGCTCCAAAAAAGAAAAATAACAAATAATAGAACAACAACATTACTGAAAAAGAAAATCAAATAGATCCTCCAGCAGCGAAGAAAAAGAGAGTAATTAAGGATTTAAGGCTTTTTATTTAATGGTTTTATTTCTGCTTCAGGGTGCGAATAAGAAAGAGATTGAAGAAAAAGATCAAGAAGCTGATGATAAAAATGAAGGTACCGAGTAAAATGAAGACAATGCAGTGGCTACAACAAATGTGAAAAAACCTGGGAAATAAGCTAAAAAGGATAACAAAGATGCAAACAAGCCTAAGTATTTATAAGCAGGTTAAGCATAATTAAATCAAAGATATTATTGTTATTCTCACATTTGTTTTTTTCTCGAAATGTAGATTACAATATTTTAGTTGAGTATCTTCGTGAAACTAACAAACCATATAATGGAACTACTTTGGAGAGTAATCTTAAAGGAAGAACTGGATTTAAGAAAGGAACTACAGAGCTAGCATTGAATCAAGGTGTTGAAGAGGGGAAATTTATCAAGAAAGCGTACGGAGCAACATTTATATTTTGGTATAATCAAGATCTACTACCTGCAGTGCAAAAAGAAGATATTGAGTAGCTCACAGAGGCTACACTGAACAAATAAACTGAATTAGCGGAAGCTAACCAAGCTTTAAGAGCAGTCACGGCATAATTAGCGAAAATTATGCAAGAAAAAACTGATGGATAACTCAAAGCAGAAATTTCAAGATTAGAAAGATTGCTTGAATAGCAAGAATAGCAACTTGAATTCTATTAAAGTGACGCATTCAAGCCAGAAGAATTGAAAACAGTTAATGCTCTTGAAGAGAAACTACAAAAGATAGATGTAATAAGATAGGCAGTTTGCTTGAAGAATAGATAGAACAGGTCGTAAAATTGTTTTATTTTTGATGATGTGAAAATAGGCCATCCACAAAAAGAGACGTAGAACATGTGAAGATGCAGTGAAAGAGCTGATCGAAAATCTGGAGGAAAATAAATCTCTCGCATAGATGTACGAGGTGATTGGGATAGATGCTTCTTGAGATTAGGAGTTAGATAAAGGAGAAAGGGTAAGGAGGGTGTGTGTGTAATTTTAATGATTTTTCATGGACATTTTAATACTTGTAATAAATAAAAATAGTTGTACATTTGCATTTAATTTCAATGGTTTTTTTATTTAAAATTCATAAAACAAAGTGAAATATTTCAAAATAATGAGGGTTAGATCTGATTTGTAACTGGTTTTCCTTTGAAACTTTTCAAGCCAGCACTACTTATTAAGAAATCAAAATCAGTTATAAAATTATTCCTCCACTTAACTTTTGAATTAAGAGAGATAGATTAGATTGCTTCGGTAACAACAATGATGATCTTGCTGTTCTTGAATTGATTTCAGAAAAGAATTATTGAAACTTTAACAAAAGAATTAATCAATATTTTGAAACTGAAGTAAAAACTAGATCGATTTAAACTGTAGAATAACTAAAAACTGACATGCTTTTTAAGCTTATTTAAAAACTGCCCCCTTTTTTTTTGAGTGGATTCTTTAAAAACATGTGTAAGTAATTAATTCAGTTGACAGACAAAACCTTTAGTAAAACTGATATTTATTAAGTAGCTTTCTTTGGTGTTTCAATTAAGGGGTGCTGAGATTCAGAGAAAAAGTTCAAAGGAGAATCATCAAACAAAACACATAATAAAACATTTGACTTTTTGATAAGTGTTAAACTCCTTAATACAAAAAGTTTAGAACTGAAATAGAGTTAAAGGAGAATAGCAGCGTACTTTGAGAAAAACAAACGGAAAGGAAAAATGAACACACCACTTACGATTAGCACTCCAAAAAGTGCAAAGTTCATTAGTTTCTCAAACAGTAATGAACGAAAATAAGCAATTTAAGTGTTTGTTCGGTTGCGTCCTTTTCTTCCTTCTGAAGAGATCGAAGAGACTATAGAAGTCGATTCGCAAGTAAGCAAATGAGAAATTGTCAAAGCTACTTATAACCACACAACAATAAAAAAACCATTTCAAAGTTGAAAAATCACTCATAATTTCAATTTGGATTGTCCTCTTGACACAGGGAAATAAGATTGTGATTAAGGACAGCACTCAATAAATGGAATCAACATTCGACAGAGCATTCGACTAATCCCATACATAAAAAGAAATTTTTGCTTAATTTCTGCCTTCCTTCGCTGATATACTCGATGGGTACAACATGACAATCTTCGCGTACGGACAAACAGGATCAGGTAAGGGGAGAAGAATGAACAAAAACAAAAAGAACAATGAGGAAATAATAAAAACTCCCAAAATATGCAAAGAGATTATTCAGAAAAATAATGAGTTTGTGAAGATATGCAAGAAAAGACAACAAATAAGGGATTGCCTTTAAGTTATCTGAATTGTCAAACTATTCGATTAAAAGCATGATTTTTGCTAGGCAAGACGCACACGATGTTCGGTGCTGATTGGGAGTATTTAGGAACAAATACATAATCACCAGAAGTTCACACTGGAAGATAATAAACGTTCTTTGAATCCATTGAATCTGATCACAATTATGCTGGGATAATACCAAGAGCTATCTATGAAGTTTTTCGATAAATTGCATTGAAAAGGGAGGCCAATCCTGATATGCAGATATCTGTGTATGTCTCATTCATCTAGATCTACAATGAGAAGATTTTCGACTTGCTACAAGTAACGAAAAAAGAAAATTTGCTGCTGTTTTGATAGTTAAATTCTCGCTTTCTTCTAGTGTAAACCTTTTCTGTTTGTAATACCAAAATGAATAGGATAACTAGAAACCTGTAGCTCTGTCAATCCATGAAAACAAAGATTCGGGCACTTATGTTGGTAAACTAGACATGAATTCAAGATTATTTAGTTTTGAAAAATGATCTTATCTTGTGAATATTTGACCATAGAGGGTTTAGCAGAGTATTAAGTTGCTCATTATTATGACAGCCTGCAGCTGATGAAGAGAGGGGAGAAAAACAGAGCGACTCGATCAACTTCTATGAATGCAAAGAGCAGCAGATCTCATACAATTTTCTAAATGCAAATCGAGAGGATAGATGACTCCGAATATGCCAAGGAAAAGAAAACGATCAAGGTAATTAATAAGTTCTATTTCATTTTTGAGTTGGTTATGAAAAAAACTGAGACCAATTTCTGTATATCTCAGCGATCAAAGATTAACCTGTGCGATTTAGCTGGATCAGAGAAGATCAACAAAAATGAAATTATGGCAGGAGCACACTTCAATGAGCTTAGGAGTATCAATCTTTCTCTTACTACATTGGGTAAAATCAAAACAAGAAATTTGTTTAAAAACAGCACAAATAACCTCGAAATTTACTTCTTTTATTTCTTAGGCAAGGTGATCCACAGTTTAAGCAGCACTCAAAAGCTGCCTGTGCCTTACAGGGAGTCAAAGCTAACGAGGATACTGTAAGACAGTCTCTCAGGGAACTGCTAGACATTTATTGTTGCAAATATCTCTCCCACTTAAGAAAACATAGATGAAACTCTCTCGACTCTCAAATTCGCTGAAAGAGCACAACATGTACATTTACAATCTAGTTTTCAAAGATTTAAGCTTATTTTTGATCTTGTAGATTACATTGAAAGTAAAGCCAAACGAGATAAATGCATCGGATATTGAAATGATTTAAAAACTGCAAAGAGAAGTAACTTTGTTTTGTTTATATTCCATTTTGTCTTATCTTATTTTCCCTTTGCAGATAAACTACTTAAAGGACTTACTAAACATGAGAAAATTAGGAGTAAATCCTTTTGATGTCCACTCAAGACTTTTGAAACTTCAAGCTGAGAACGATCGATTGAAGAAAACTCACATTTCCCTTAACGAAGTAGAGAAAATAATCCAAGAAAACAGACAAATGAAAATAGAAATATCTAAAATACAATCGAGTTCATCTCAAACGAAATTTGCATTTGCATTTGATAACCCTGAGAAAGACAACACTGTGCGGACACTAGGTGATAATATGTCCACAGGAGAGCCATTCGTATTGAAAGAAAATAAATCTACGAATATGCTAGATATTTTAAACAATTGCCCTAGTAATAAAGAATTAGAAGTATTGCCACCATCTAGGCACAGGCATGTAAGGATTTTTAGTCCTTCAAACACCAAATTAAATGAAAAATAGAAGTATTTTATGGATATTTTGAATTTATTTTCTTGCTTTTAGAGAACCAGTCACAGCGATTTGATCAAGATAACAACTGGTGGTTTAAGCCAATAAACTGATCCTCCTGTAAGTCTCTACAGCTCACCCACTATGGCTAACAACAAAAGCGTATTTTTGAATACTGCACGGTTATTGGTTCGAGATTCTGGACCATAAACGGAATTGCCAATGCGTATTCGAGGGAAATATAATGACTTTAAAATGGAGAAGGGGTTCTTAGAAATGAGCAATGAAGAGTAATTTGTAAGAAACAATTACAGCTTTTTTAAGATTTCATATTAAAAGAAGTCATAAAAAACGACAATTCATCGGTGGATTTAAGACTTAATGTGCTCATATTTTTGTTATTTTTGCAGAGAGCTGAGAAAAGGAAAAAGGAAAAGATGAAGATTATGGAGAGGCTCCATGATTTAGACCGATTACAATAGAATAATAAAGATTCACTGAATCAACAACTGAAAAGATTATAAGATTTTAGTTATAGTTCTCCAAAATTCGTCAAAATGCCGGAATAAAAGTAATAAACTGCAAGCTCAAAGGGATTGTTCGTTAACATATCTTCAGCTTCAACTATCAAGAACTCAACGTCTAGCACAATGAAAGGAAATATATTCTAAGCGACTTCATCAAGAGTAAAGTTTGTTTTGTTTTCCTTATGTAATTTTGTAGTTAGTAATCTCTATTGTATCAACAGCAAATCATCAAATAGGAGCAATCGATCTAAGCATATCACCTAGGGAAATTCTCATAACCAAAGTAGTCTATGTAAACGAAATACAACTCTCCTGAGAAACAGCCTGTTACTCGAGTGAGTCATTCCCTTAACAAGCCTAGTAATATCTCGATTGAATACGAAATGAAAATTAAAAGACTTGAAAAAAAGTTTCTTTCGAAAAGATGAAATTACAATAGGAAAACCAAACCGAAATATTAACAAACTCACAGCTTTTTAAATGGCAAAATACTATTTTATTATTATTATCTACTATTGGTAGTACAATAATTAATTAATTCTCTTTCATTCTCTCTATTTATCTCTCCTCTCTCTTGTCTTTGATAACTCGTTCATATTTTGTTAAAAATCTTTATTTAATATTTTCTCTCTAATAAGAGTAATGTTATCCAACAAAGATCATTATCAGATCGAATTGACATAACAAGAACTTGTTTCTCTTTCTCTAAACATATTTAAATGGCTGATAGCGATTCAAAAAGGATTTAACCACATTTTCTTTTGATTTTCAGCTATGTTTCATTTGAAAAAAACATCGATTTTTTTCTAAAAAATAGAATCAAGAAAAGCTAATTTTTTACATCAAAATATACAATAAACATTTGTTTTTTTCCCGATCAAATGTTCTTGAGACACTTGTCGACATACGATTACAAGAGTTCTTTTGATTAAGTCTTGCAGTTATTTAAATCATTGGGATTCTGTTCAAAGCAGAGAAAGGTTGTATTTTTCCAGAATGCAATGTGATATTCCAGTGTCTTGAATGCTTTAGTGTATGCTTCTTATCTCTTGACCATACATTCCACAAAATCATTTTCTTTGCGCGAAGACTTATTGAGACAGTTCTATTCGATTGCTAGTGCTTGGCTGTTGTACTAAGCCTCTAAAGCGCTTAAGGTGGGTTAGAGTTAACCAATAAAGCTTTCAAGCTTTTTCATTCTTTTCACGTCCATCGAAGCGTAGAAATTTCTAAAAGTAATTTTCTAAAAATTAATTTGATAATAACTGAAAGGAATAATTGATTGCTTTTTTTGTTATGTGATAAAGTATTAGTGAGTAAGTAATTCTGAATAAAATGAGGAGAGAAAAAAATGGACAGAAAGTATTAATAATAAAAAAAGATTTATTCATTTTCTTATGAATGCAACATCAAATAATAGCATTAGAAAAAACTACTCCAAATAAGATGCATTTGAGGTAAAAATTTTAAAGAGTAGTAAAGTCGTTTGTGTTCATCCTGTGAAGTCTATGAGTTTCCGCAGCATGATGACTGAGAGTTCTGGGTGGTAAATGCAGTAGTGCTGCCAGCCCTTGGATCCTTTAATACCAAGAGAGCGCCACTGCTCTTCTGTCATGATCTTTCCCTTTTGCGGGATTTTCTTGAAGACATCTTTGGTGAGGCGCACATTTCTGTAGAAGTACTGATCATCAGAGTAGGTCTCAGAATACTCGATTTCGTTGGGAAACTTAGGCATTTTCAGTGTGAGAGTTGAGTCGAGAAACGATATTTTTTATTTTTTAGAGTTGTTGAGTTAGTTGGTTATTAAAACATTATCAAGTTGGACAAGGCGAGGGTAACTTTTTGAAGCAATAATGAAGGTATCTTAAAGGTACCATTCCACAAGATTCCAAGATCATTGTATCATTTAATCAACAGCTAAAGTATCTTAATTGAGCTCTTTTTTAGATAAGGCAATCAATTAATTGCCACAATTTTAGCAGAAAATATCAGATTAATAGACAGAATAGTCAAGAAATATTAAAAGTTTTCAATTTTGTTTCATCAACAAGAATGAATTTCT
>Ga0302285_10001463_pt1 | contig 13111 bp, 11 predicted proteins | sample III_Fen_E2_2_FD_200455 | JGI IMG/M metagenome (GOLD analysis project Ga0302285, IMG submission 200455) | Peat permafrost microbial communities from Stordalen Mire near Abisko, Sweden - III_Fen_E2_2 | ecosystem: Environmental > Terrestrial > Soil > Wetlands > Permafrost | place: Sweden: Abisko...
GTAATACACTTAAGAACTTAAGAAATCTTCCTAAAAGAATGGACGCTCTGGCAAAATTGATGGAAGCAAAGAAGAGCTAACTCGCTCTTCAAGGTAAAACTGTGAATCGGGGAGAATTAGAAAGATAGAGGGAGGAGAAGTACTTAGCTGAACAAGCCGAAATAGAGAAAAAGAAAGAAGAAAAAAAATAAGCTTATCTTGATGATTTAGCAACTACTTCATCGAATCCTTATAAGAAACTCAAAAAAGAAGATCTAACCGATGTTAAAAATGGATCTGAAGAATCTAAAAAAGAAGAAGATCAACCAAATATCCCAAAAGAAGAAGTTATTAGAAAACTGAGATTACTTGGCGTGCCTGTTACGTTTTTCGGAGAAACAGATACGCAGCGTCATAAGAGACTTAGAAAAATAGAAGTTGATAGTGAAGATGGCAAGAGCACAGGAGGAAACGTGTATGATCGAGCACTCAAGATGAACGATGAAGATTTTAGAAAAAAACAACTCGAAGACGACGAATTCATTGATGAGGAGAAAATTAAGAAATTATTTGCTAAGCTAGACGCACAAAAGGAACTTGACAGCTAAAATAAGTTATTGCCACAGAAATAAGATGCTCCTTAGGAGTTCACAAGGCATCAAGGGCGGAAACGATAAGAATTAGAAGTTGAGAAAGTAAGAAATATTTCAAGCGAAGTGAAGCATGACGATGTTCTTGTGTGGAGCAAAAAGACACTTCGTGATTGGGAGGAAAGACTCTAAAAACGATTTGTTACAGAGGAGCAGAGGAAATCAAATCAAGCGAAGAGACTCATTGGTTCGTTTAGATAAACTTCAGGGCAGCTTTAGCCTCTTTTTAAGCTTCTCAAAGAACGAAAATGCAGCTCGGAAATTCTAGATGGACTTTATATTATTATTCACTTCTCACTGCAGAGGGAATACGTCAAAGCGCATGACAAATATTTGGAACTTGCCATTGGAAATGCACCTTGGCCTATGGGTGTTACAATGGTTGGTATCCACGAGCGTGCTGGAAGGTCTAAAATTTTCAGCTCATAAGTTGCACGTAAGAATCAAACTAGATTAGAGAAAGCAATTTGTTTTGGGGCGTCTAACTGGATATTGAATGTTGATTTTATGGAGTTTGGGAATATTTTTGGAGGGTTCTCAACTTATTTCTAATTTGTTTTTTCCCAAAGATATTTTGAACGATGAGACAACTAGACAGTATCTGTAATCAATGAAACGACTTGTGACAGTCCAGTAATTGCTATATCCCTCTCCTGATAAGGCGAAGATGATCAACTTCGACAGTAAAATATATTTAACTTGATTTGTTAAAACTGGATTATTTTTATCTTACCGAATGCTTGTTTTCCTTGTAGCTGCTTGGGAAGAATTGTTTTGAAGAGAGACAACAGTAGAAGACATCCTAATCAGAAGACACAACAACAACAACAAAGCTTGATAATAGCTCGAGCGGCATTGTTCAAAATGAGCAACAACTTTTAAAAATTAATATGTATCTATTTATCTTTGAGTGCAGTTTAATGTTGTTTTATGCGTTTTTGCTACTTACAAACATAGAAAACTCTAAAAAATTATTTTTCTTTCGAATATGCGCTTATCTTTCTTTTGCTACCTCAAGTTACATTCTTCTCATGATCTCACCATTTGGTTTCTAATTTCAGTGCCATTTCTTGCAGTTAATTTGCTTCTTAAGGACGCTTAACATACTCCTATCTATTCTTAAACACTTTAACTTGTGGTTTAACTATTTCTATAATATCTTCTTCTTCATCTTCTTCACTGAAAATCTATTGCTGCTACAATTCTTCTTGTTTCTCTTCTTCTGTGAGTTCTCTCATAGGTTATCTCAGTTATTTAAACCTTTTCTCAAGCACATAGAATTCTTCAGGAGGGAAGAAGAATCCCCTCATTGTAAAGAACAGAATTAAAGAAGATCTATGTGCACTAAACAACTTGCTAACAGTGTAAAAAAGTACCAAAGACAGGCAATCTAGTAGAGTATCAATCGCGCAACTAGATAGAAGAGCTGGTAAGAATGCTTGTGTTTGCTGTTTATCATTGGTAATTAAGAGCATACAGATGACTAATGTGAAGATTAGTTAAAGAACTAATGTACTTGTGTAGAATATTAGATTATAGAAGTGTATCCCTTTATAAGCTAGTTCTAAGATATTTGCAGTAAGTTTATCTTCTGCGAATTCAATCCAGAATTGTCTTGTTAGCCATCTCACCTTCAGAAAGTTGATTACGCCTATTGTTAGATAAAACACAAAGATCGAACATAAACAGGATATTACACCGATCTTGATAAACCCAAATTTATCTGATTCATCGACATAAAGTGCTTAAGAGAATATCGCTGAAAACAGTACATGATTTGCTGTAATTGAGCAAAGACTAACAGCTCTTCCTAGTCTAGAAAAAACTGAAGAAAAAGGACCACAAAGTACCGAATATATCGGAAACACCAACCAAAGTGCTTCAGATTGTCTGAACTCATATGCTGTATCCTTCCAATTCCTCAGAAGACTCAATCCAACAGCCAAGATTACCAATGTACCATAAATCGAGCAAGCAAATGCAAGATCAGATAATCCCGTGAAATTCAAGGAACCATATTGATTCCCTGATTAGTTTGACTTGGGGGATTGTTTTTCAATGAGCATCTAGATAAATAGTTTAAAATCTACATCATCTCCAAATGAAGGAGAAACATCCTGCCAGATCGTAGTCAGATTCAATTTAGAATCGATGGCTGCCCAGTTTACTAAAACTCCAAAAGTGCCTGAGAGTTCTTCGCTGTTGCAAATTATGTGCGTTAGATTCTCTCGGACATAGCGAACTCCATCCATTTTGTACGATTAATCAACTTAGTCTAGATACACGCAAATATAAGGAGATAGATATGCTAACCCAATAGGCAGAGGTGGCATTGGTAGGATTTTCGGTAGCGCAATTTCAATGTAGGAATTTGGTGAAAATGTCAGATGTACTGGGGTTGTTCCAGAAAAAAGGAAGAGTTTAGCTAACGTTGTGATAAACGGTGCTTCATATTAGCTGAGGGGTAAGAAAGGATTTGATTTCCATTCTACAAGTGCAGCTGAAAGAGATTACTTCGGAGAGAAACTATTTAAATCCAGGGTAAATGAAGAACGTTGCGAAGAAATTTTAAGTCTTGGAGAGAGTTATTATGCTGTTTCTTCATTAGGATTGTCTTCTAATGATTCTGGGAGAACAACAGAAGCATCAAGGAGACTATTTTCTTCAATAAATACCACTGAAATATCAGTTACATCTGTTGAAAACGAACTAGAAAATGTATCTAAAGCTAGTAAATCAGCATATGATTATCCTAAACTTTACAGAAATAAACTCAGCTGATTTTCAAACTAACTCATTGCTGCCTGAAGGAGCTTTCTTTAGTCGTCATATGAAATACTATCGTTTTCATTAGCAAGATGGATAAGCTGAGACGTTAATTTAGCGATTTTAAAAAGTAGTTTCTCATTGGCTAATCCTCCTTCTTATTCTTCTCTGACGAGTTAGCTAGCGAGTTACATATAGATTCTCGTAATTTATGATAATGTAAATTCATCGAAGATGCTAGAATATTTAGTTAAACTCACCATGGCTTCTAGTGTCATGAATAATTCGCTGACTTGTTTTAAATTGCCATTATAGATTTTATCTGTCAAAGCCATTAGATGCTAGCGAGCGACATCCAGAGAAAAGCTAGGAGTGGTTGAAAGTAAAAAAAGAAGAAAAGATTAGTCATTCATTTCAAGAGAAACAATTAGATCGTTTAGAGGAAAATTTAAAAAAATAATCATTTGGAATTTATTTTTACGAATCGAATTCACAGTATCTTCCTGCATAGCTTGAATTGCATGTGCATACAACTTCATTGTAATTATCACTTTACCAACTGCATTATCCTCTTCCAGAGCAATGGATCTTGGAATCGCATTCAAGTTATTCACCTTTTACTGCATAATATGCCTAACAAAAGCACAGAAAAATATGAGCAACAAAATATGGATTTTAGAAAACCAAATCTAAAATATATTTTCTGGCCGTTTTAAACATTACTTAGAAGAAAAGATGTCTGGGTATAGTGATTGATGATTGAGGAGATGATGAAAGAAGAGTTCCCAGCTACGATGAGAAGTCAAAAGCTGCTCTTTGAATCTAAGGAGTAGTTGTGATCTGCTGATAGATGAAATCAGAAAAGGAGTTTATTTTAATTGCAGATTAAAGTTGTGTATGCTAAGGCATAGAGATTGTCTTTGATAATATCGAAATATCGTACTCATTGTAGACAATGAGTGTAAATGTTGCAGTGTGTGGTAGGGACTTCGCATAGTTTCCGTTGGGTAGATCAAATATATAATTTCCATCTAAATAAGGGTTACTTTCAGCTAAGAAAAAATAATCATTTTCTGAAAGTGCGAGATAAAAGTCAAAGAATAACGCAGAATTATTCTAGAATGCTAAGGAATTCCATTATGAAGTTGATAATGTGACTGTCATCGCAGTGCTGTCAATGGATAAATCAAAAGTGCCTTCATAAATAATCCCGATAGTTGTGAAGGCACTTGCAACTTCTGCACTGTTGGTAGAATAATTATTGCTGTTTTTGCTAGTTAATAATTCTGCTTTGATAGAATACCCAGCATTGTTGAGCATAACCTTAGGTGGAATGCTGATATACGTTCCGCGGTTCTTGAGATATTAGATAAATCTAGTCGAATAGCTGACATCTATGCCATTCTCAAATATGCTCCATTTGACGGAGTACTACAATCCCATCGAAAAAACATGAACTTAAACTTGAAAGGAATCTAAATTCACGTTCACTTAGGTATTTGAAATTTCATTGGAGAATTTAATTAATGGGACTGTCTGTTGAATGCATTCTCCTTCAGATGAGGTTGTACCGAAAGGACATTCAGAATAGCAGATTCCCATTAGCATCGAGGAACCAACACTGCAGCCATTTGTGCAATTAAACACACAAGCAGAACATTCTGGTATTTCTGGATTTTCTTGGAAGTATCCATCTAAGCATACCTAAGAGCATGTGTTGATTTTTCGATGGATTAGATAGCCTTCAGCGCAAGCCGTGCATTCCGAACTAGTTCCTGCTGTGCATTCAGTGCAAGATGGATGGCATGAGAAGCACTTCCCTTCTATGAGATCGTAGTAAAAACCTAATTAAAAAGAGCATTGTACATTCAAGAATAAATAAAAAGCATTGGATATTTCCAATTAATCTCATATTATTAATTTGACTAAATACCAATATCGCAAGATGTGTCAGTGGGAGATGTTTTGAGCTTGCACACATCAAATAGAAGAGTGTAACTACTGGAAGCACAGGTAATACATGAATCATATGTAATTCCTGAGCAAGTGCCGCATGAATCTAGGCATGTCAGGCATTCTCCATCAAATAAGAATTCCCCTTAAGAGCAAGTTAAGATATCCGAGCAATCAGATTCCAATGGTCCAGAGCAGTCATTGCAAGATACATAACAAGGCTAGCAAGATGAATCGGACCCAAGATATGTTTGATTCTTGCAGGAAATACATTGGGTAGATAGCTCCCCAAAACACTCGACACAGCTGTTATCACAAGGTAAACAGCTGCTCGATGAAATATCATGGAAATATCCATACATTGGGCATGACTAGACACACTCATTTGCTAATTTTAAATACCCAGGATTGCACGTATCACAATCTGTCAGAGACGAGCAAGAAGCACAAGAATTTGGGCAACTTTTGCACACTTGAAAATCACTTTCAAAGTAAAATCCCGATAAACAACTTAGACAGGAATTGAACTGTCCATCGAAACACGTTGCACATCCGTATTTGCATAACTCACAGGAGTTAGTTAAACTTTCTTTGTAGGTATTTTCGTTTGAACAGAACGTCTTGCATTCGGTCTTTTCGTATTCCAGATAATAATTGCCTCGGCATGAATAACACGAAGAATTATCTCCAGAATAGCAAGAAGCACATTCACCTGAACAAGATCGGCATTCTTGACTGAGAGAATCACCATACATCGGATTCGCTGTGGGAGAAATTAAAAAATAATTAAAATAAAAACAGAATGTCGTGGATTTTTCCATGAAAACTGAAAGTATTTGTGAAGTTTCTCTACATTGACTGCTTGGACATGAGTAGAAGCATTAGCTATTGTGCCGGAAAAGTTGATTGTATTCATCATATTTTTGGCAAGTCACACAATCTAGCAAAGCAAACTATTCGTCAAATAAATTGCAAAATCTTCTTACAAATATATCCACAATTTTGATAATTCCCCTATCGTTACCCGTTTCGGAGGGTCCAGTGCATGTCATGCAGTTACTGTTGCATTTCTAGCACGTATTCGTAGATGCTTAAGAAAAATATCCATCTGGGCATGTCGGCAAGCATTGTTCTGATAGCACAGCCGTACCAGTTCCATCGTTTTTCATAATAGAAGAAAATTAATATTTCATAGATGTTTAGCTAGCCGGGGAAGAAATGCAAGATATGCAAGATTTTGAACTTATGCACTGCAGGCAAGGGAACTAACATGGAATGCAAGTCCTGGAACTGTCATCAGCATAGAATGTAGTATCTTAGCATTGTTTCAAGCACTAATTGTTCTAAAGATAGTACCCACTTTTGCATAGAACAGGGATGATAAGGTTAGCATTATTTGGATCTTGTTAGCATTGTTCCATTTCTTAAGGGCAGTACTCACAGGAAGGTGGTTGTCCTGATATTGTCAGAGCATAAGTGTACTCCTGAATAGGACAAACGACTACACATTCAGTTTTAAAGAGATAGTAGTCACTTTAGCAAGACGTACATTGGTTTGTACCTGATCCAAAGCAAGTCGCGCAGATGGAAGTATTACAGGAAATACACGCGGTGTTGCTCGCATATTATCCGTCTTTGCATCGATTGAGACACTTCGAAGGAGCAACAGCTGCAAGGGAATATCCATTCTAGCATTAAGTACATCCATCGGAAGTCTAGTCGGTGCAGCTCTTGCAGGAGGGATGGCAAGGGAGACACATTTTCTGCGTTGTGTCAAAAATAAATCCAGCTGGACAGGAAAGTGACAGGCAAGATTAGTCTTCTATGCTGAGGTAATAATTGTCCATGCAACTAGAGCATAACGAAGGGTTTTCACCGTAGCAGTGTAAGCATCCAGCAGGACATGACACGCAGTTACCTCGCAGTTTCTGGTATTAATCTGGACAAGCACTCAAACAGGTATTGTCGTAGAGATACATATTTTCTTTGCAATCAAGACACATTGCTGGGTTGTTTTGATCGCAAGTACGGCAGTTTGAGCTACAGCGCTAGCAGGTTAGAGTAATACTGTCACCTGATTAGATGGACAGCTTGGAATATCCGTCTTCGCAGTCTTTCTTGCAGCTGGTGTTCACCAGGTTATAATAAAATGAAGAATTGCAGCGAAGGCAATCTGTGTCTGTTCCGCCAAAGCATTGAATGCAAGAAGAGTTGCAAGGGGAACATGTGCAGACATTGTTGGTACAACTCACAAATGTTTAGACTTAAGGGCACTGTGTTAGGCATTTATCGTTGTACAAGTAGAACCCTTGAAAAAAAAGGTGTTTAAAAAATACAAATAATTAAGTAGAACAAGAAAAATAGAAAAGAAAAAATATTAAAAAAGCTAACAGAGGATCAATGCTATTAAATATGGTTTTAAAGCTATTGTGACTGAAAATGGCATAGAAATACTACCTTCTTAACATTCCGAGCAAAAATCAGGGAAAAATGAACATTTGCTGCAGATTTAATCACAATGCTTGCATGATTGCTCAGTAGCATCATAGTATTGCCCATCTGGACAAGAGATATCTGAGCATATGCTGCTTCCTGGTGGTACAATCTATCCATTCGGACAAAGATTGGCAGCTTAGCTGGAGGAAAGCAACCAAAGAAAAAGGAGGATTGAAATGCTTCTTCTAGCGATAATCTAATATTCAGATGTCGGCATGGGATTCTGCAAAGGTTCTTCTTCTTTTTCTTGATTTTCGTCAAACTTTGTTTTGTAGAACTTTTAATCTGATTTGTGTTTTGATGGACTTAATTGAATTAATTAATTGTTTAAATAATATTAATAATTGTACTATTTAAATAACCTTTCAGGAGATTCTTAAACCGAATGGGAGTACCGAAGAGATTGAATGAGGAAATTGACTAATTAATGAGTAGAGTGAGAGAGAGGATGAGATTAGCGCGTATTCTCATTGACTTTAACTGCTATATTTTTCGAAAGAAGCAGCGGAATATTGATAATTAAAAAGTTGAGGAATTTAATTAAGCTAACCCACAAGTAACTGAATCTTCTTATTACATAATAACACATTTTTATTTCTTCACAAAGTTGTTGTCCTTCTTCGTCTTATCAACAACATGAAGCAGCAACTCCCTCCATCTTCCAAAAAGCCTCATGAAAACAACTCCTCAGCTAAGCCTATTTTAAATCCCTAGCGAAAACATCTAGCTACAATCAACTCGAATCTCTCACGCTTGAAAAACTCAAACGATCAATCCACAATCGAATCTAGCAACCATGGGAAAGATCTTCGTTAGAGCAGTGTCAATAAACCAGGAGGTTCACTATTTTAGCCTGATGAGCGGTTTAAAATTCTCAATTATCAAATCTACACTGAACCTGATAAAATCATAAATTTATCAGAACTTCAAACTATCAAAGGAACACCTTCAAGATACAATGGCTATCCGATATTAAGCAGCGGTTCTTAGACACCTAAAATATTAGTTTAGTCCAATGCGAAGAGGATCAATAACAATAATAAGGAAAACATCAAAAATGATGATTTTCTCCTGCCAGCATGTACAAAGTAATCTTTTTTTAATCGAACTCGTAATTCTTCCATCGCTGAGAAGGAGAAAATAGCTAATATTTCTGGAAATCACAAGAGTATCCCTCTGTTGAACGATGCTAATGAAGAAAAAAAGATGCTATAAGTACTCATACAGTAATAACAACAACAACAACAACCTCCTACATCTTCTAGTTCCTCTCGATTTCATAAAAAATCTTCTTAACCTTAATTAACCCTCCCTTCACAGCAATAGCCTTCTCAGCCTTTTCTTATCCGTCCATAGCGAGTTCACAGAAGTTCAATGGGGAAATATTCCATTGAAGTTGCAGCAGAAACATAATAACTTGAGAAAAGATACAGATCATTCACACATTCTACATTATCTGCAGCTTCAAATCGATATTCTTCGCTAAGACAAAACACATGTCCATCAGAAAAACCACCATAATAGAATTAAAAGACTACTACTACAAAAACTAATCTTCTTAACGTTAACGCCAGCAATAATAACAATGGCAGTAACTAAAATCCAAATAGCTCAAGTAATGTTGGTATGAGGATAACTAAATCCAGTGATCTGAAATCCATTTCCATCCTAGAAGCGTACGTAAGAATCAGAGAAATTTTGCTCCAAACCTCAAAAAATTAATTTATTTACTTTTTATTCTCTTTCCAGGATAGATCAGGTATAAGTTCTAACACTGTGATCGATAAAAAGACTTTCAAAAGTTTTCTCAAGGAACTCAAGCTTAAAACTGGGCATGAAGAGCAGCTCATGGTCAAGTATATGTTTGATTACTTTCAAGCTTGGTAAAGAAAGATCTTGCTTGGTTTTACATCCTTGTAGAAACAAGTTTTCTCACTTAATCCTATCAAAGAAGGTGAAGCTAAGGATTTTGAGAAAATTATTAAAAAAAAGACTGCCAGAACAAAGAAAATACGAAAATACATTGGAGTTATTCTTGCATAGGTAAAGCAAGGGAAGGATATCAAGCGATTAGCTTAAATCAGTGAAATGAGTGAGCACTACGAGACGATATTTAAAAATGTTGTGGATATCTGCATATCGAGAATGAAAGTGGAGAATTATTTGAAAAAAGCACAACTAAATGAGAAAATAAATGTAATGGTGAATTATTAAGAAATTCAAGAAAATATTCAAGATAACAGTAGCATTAATTGTCCGAGTTACTATGGCAATAAAGACACAATTTAGAGTAAATTGCTTTAAGGTGTGGTTGAGTCGTTGAAGGTACCTATGGAAAATTTAAATAAATCTGCGAAAAAAGGTACACATGTGTTTTATGAAGCATGTGAGATAATTATCTAGACTTTTGAAGATACAGTCAAAGAGGCCATCTCCAGTGAAGCCAGCATATTTAAAGTATGAAAAGATTGATTTTTTTCCTTAGAAAATGGTAAAAGTGCTAATAAAGATAAATAATATGCTTTTTTATTTTGTTGAAGTTGGGAATTCTAGGATAGTGCGGAAAAGAACTAGCAAACTTTGTGGAAAAAAGCGTCAAACTTAATGAAGATATTGCGACTGTTATGGAAGGGTTACCTCTACAACCAGATAGGGATGTTTAGTTGAATAATGAGAAACAGAAAGAGCAATACAAAGAGTTTGCTTAGGAGATGTTTTAAGTTTTCGAATCTGAGATTCATTTGAATTCTGCAGCTAATCAGTTTGATAAGGTCTTTGTGATGCTTGCGAAACTGAACGAAAACGCCTAAGTCTATGTGAGTGAATGCTTCAATTAGAAAAGCGAAGAAATCAAAGAAAAATCAAAATAATATGAATCTTCTGTTAAAGAAATATCTGAAAATTTACTGAAACTCCAAGAACTAGCTGTACTGATACAAGGCAAAGTTGATGAAAAAGTGAAATTATTTGCGAATTCTGCATCGTTTGCAATGATAAAAGATGTCAGAGAGAGGTGTGTTCAATTTAAGGCAATCTACAATGAGACGATTAATCTTTTCAAGAGACTTATTTCTCCTGAAACAGAATAATAGAATTTGCAATTTGAAGATGATCCAACACCAAAAAGGAACAAAAGTAGGAAAAGGAAAAGAGCCTTTAGCTAAAATAAAGCATATTATTCTGAGCCTGTGCAATAATTACCATAAAAGCTATTGTAATGCCCGAAAGGATAGTCTAAAGGTGATGTGTTAGTCGATAAATAATGTGAAGAAATTGAAGATCTTTTTGAAATTAACCATTATTTTCAATCGAATGTGAACTAAGTTGAATAATTAGCTATTTTCAACGAACCAGGGAAGATCCTTAAAGATTATCAGATGAATGAAGAAGGCAGATAAACGTTTTTGAGAGATATTAGTGTTGGAGTTGAGAGATTGATGGAATTAAGGGATAATACTGAAGAAGCTATTGATATTTCTTCTAGTCACAATCTCTCAAATGTGATAAAGAGTATTTAACTGGGATCTCAGAAATATGGCTAGATTGCCGATATTGCATTAGCTGCTGCTTAAATATGCAATCTCTCCGTAGATAATACAACTGGAAAATCAAATAATTAGGAAGGATCTAAACTTTCGAATCATCTAGGGAAATTACAACAAAGTAGCAATAATACCTTGAAAGAGCTCCTTCCTAAGGAGTCAACCACTTAAAAAGAAATCTGCAGTAGTGAACAAGCTACGAAACAAATTGAAAATGATAGTATTATTTAAAGCAGTGCGAACAAAAAGGAAAAGGATGTAGTGCAGATTTTGATGCAATTAAAGCGAATGCGCGTGAGGAAAGAAGAGACACTTAAAAAGAATGAGTGGTTTGAGAAATTCACGAAATATTTTCTAAATGGACTTCTTCTTTTTGATTATCATCTCACACAGTTTCCTGCGTTGTTGAGTGAACTCGGATTATTAATTAATCACCACAATTCTACTATCGTTTCGTTTGACACTATCAGCAATCACATTTAGCATTTGCTTAGTGCGTTGAAGACAAATGGATATCTCTGCGAGAAGATTGTCTAGCCACATATTTTGAATTCCTTGACGGCATTGCAGTAACGAGCACAATTCGCTGTGAAACTCTTCGGAACATAGCATGCTATACTCCCCAATGCGTAGTTACTATCTAGGATTGCAGAGCTTTAGTTTGAGACTTTACTTCATTCTAAACCGCATGATAAAATCATCGAGTAATTTGAAAAACTTAGCATTTTTCTGTTGAAAGGTGCTGAAATCATTCGAGCGGAGATGATGGTTCTAGAGTAAATTAAACCTTTTTAAGAGATTGCCACAAGAAAAGTAGAACATAACGATGAAAATTAAGAGGGGTAAGTTGAGTAGCTTCAGCCGAAAAAGCAGTTACTTCGTGAAATCAGCTTAACTTTTGGAATGGCATCAGATTCCCAGCAAAAACAGGTATCTTCATCATATTCGAAGATAATTTCCGAAGCAATAACATTTGGTAATCTACTGTCTGGATTTGCGATGGATTCTCGTAAAAACAAAGATGTTTTTGGCCTTGGGATGTACGAGTAATTCCTCAGAGCAAGTGTGTAGTATCTCTAAGTTAAGAGAGATAAGGTGAGTGTATTTATGAACAAAGAAGGAGAAGTGAGGCATATCTAAGCAGCAAGTGGAGATGAAGAGTACAGTGTTTTTTAGGAAAAAATCGCATTTATTCAGAAACATGTTGTACCAGCACATAAGAATGGTGCTAAGGAACTAATCGTTGAGTATGCTAAACAAATCGAGCAGATATTTTACAAAAGTGGGCCGATTATGTTTAAGTATCATTTTAAATAGTTTAGATCATAAATAGATTTCTAAATCGATTCTCCTTGCCCGAATCTGATGTTGGTTGTGTCACTTGAATCAGATCCTTCATCAGTGATTCTCACAAGAACACTCTAGAACTAGCGAATCTCAGCTACATTACCGATAAACGATATTTACGCTAGACTATAAATTACTTTAGTTGCACGGGAACATAAATAAGGACAATAGTTGTTGGATTAACAAGAAAAACAACAACAGTAATTCTAGTCTATTTCTCCTACAAATTCTTTGAGTTGTGAGTAATCTTAGTCAGTTTAGGCAAATTTTGTTTTCCCTTCTGAAGGCTTTTTAAGACACAAAAGCACTCATGGATTCCTTGTAAGGGCACAACGCACTACTTCTTTGAAAATATCAAATCTAAATTATAATCTCAAA
>Ga0302285_10001467_pt1 | contig 13086 bp, 13 predicted proteins | sample III_Fen_E2_2_FD_200455 | JGI IMG/M metagenome (GOLD analysis project Ga0302285, IMG submission 200455) | Peat permafrost microbial communities from Stordalen Mire near Abisko, Sweden - III_Fen_E2_2 | ecosystem: Environmental > Terrestrial > Soil > Wetlands > Permafrost | place: Sweden: Abisko...
GCTTTTAGAATGATTTATGCTAAGTTAAATAGATAAATAAAGCGAAATATTAGTGCTGAAAGAGAGAGACAAACAATTGAAACCAAATAGATTTGTTGAGCTAGAAGAATACATTATAAAACCTTTTCAAACTCAATCTTAAGATAAACTATCAAGAAGCAATTTAAAACTGAGGAGGGAGAAAGATGACATATGCTGTTAATACTCAGATAGAATTAAAATATTGAGTTATTTTTGCTTTAGAGATTGAATCATTGCTTTTTTAATGGGAGTTAGCAAGATTGCATTATTGATTTTTAAAGGGAGTTAGAAAGGTTTTAGGAGGGAAGTACAAAGAAGCTAGGAGAGTATAATTTCACCTATCTCCCAGAAAAAGAAGCTATTAATTAATGTATTCACAAATGAGCTATGCTTTCTTTCTGTCAAGTTTTTTAAATAAGTATAAATCAGTAGGAGGAATCTAAGAAGTCTCATATGTGGGGAGGCTGAGTGATGATTCTTCGTACACTTTTTGAAGTTTATTTATTTATTATCTCTCTTCTCCTGAAAGTTATTGTGATAGACTTAATATGATTGCGGGAATTTAATGATATTTGGATTTGTGAGGAGGAGGATGTTGATTGTTCTTTGTGTTTTATTGTAAAACACTATTATTAATTATTTAGCATTTCTTTCAAGGATGATTATGGAATATATTTCAATATTGCTGCTATGGTTTATTCAGATTAATCATTCAGTTTCTCATGAACAACCAATCTCAGTCCCTTATTCTTCTTATTTCCTTTTTGAGGTATTCATTCAATTCAACTTAAATTCCTACACAGTAGCTGTTAGCATTTAGATCAAATTAATTATTCTATTTTGCATACCTCCTATGGCTAAATAGAATAATAACTGAGAAACTAGTGCACATCACATGTTCTTTTCGTTGAAATATGTATGTATGCAACCGAGCTTTCTGTTTGTTTTCCCTGGTTAAAAACTGGCAAATAAGTAAATAAGACAATAAATGGTTTTTGTTCAGATGTGCTGTTTGAAAAACTGTAGGAATTTTATGGAATAATGATTCTTAGCAAAATGTTATTTTTTTCAATGTCAAGTATCGGGAACAATTATCGGGAGAATATCAACAAAAACAAGGTATGTTTGAATCCGTGTTTTTTGAGCGGGTTGCAAATAAGATATGAGCAGGACAAGAAGAACCAAATAGAAAGTGTAGAATTTTCAAGATGTAGAGGTACTTGAATGCAGATAAATAATGGTTAAGAAATATTTTTTCTTTATTTGTCCTTGAAGATATATTTTTTTTAATAATTATTAGATGAACAGATTCAAATGAAACTGATGGATAAACAAGTATATTAGAGAGATATAAAAAGAAATTATTTACATATGAGATCTACCTATTAATTTATCTGTATGTCTCTTGTCATTGACCATTTCAATGTGCTTGATGCAGACTAAGTAAATCCCAAGAATGTCTCAACGCAAATCGATATGTGAATATAAACAATCTCGGAAATCGAGTATCGAAGTAATCAAACAGATCATTCAATGTGTCACCAACGATGTTCTTCGATTCCTCCGATAACTCGTGGTAATGGCTTCTACGATTACGTATCAGCTTATCAGAAATTATTTCAAAAAAAATAATAAGATAAATCAAATCATTCATGTATTCATATGTTTAAATCTTATCTGCTTGTATCTTACTCTTATCAGATCTTTAACATTATTGTAGTTGTAAAATTTGAAGATCTTGCTGTCTTATATCAGACTCTTGTCGATGATTCTGCTCCAATTACCTCCTTCCACAACTTTGAAATCTTTTCCTTCTTCCTCAAGTAACTCACTCTTCGAACCATCTGGATCTATTTAAAGAATCAAATACAATTACTCATTAACCCTCCTTAGCCCACCTTTATTTCATTTAGTTACCATAAGTCTCAATATAATCACTGAACTCTTGCATGAATGCTAGCTTATGCAATGCATTTTAAAAATACGGATGTCCTAAGCACTCCTAAACAGTCAATCGTTTATTTGGTTCACCTGCTATCATCCCAGTAATTAAATCCTTCAACGTGGCATCCTTCAGTGCTGTCATATTATATTTCTTATTCAGAATATTCCTTTCTCGTTCATTCTACTCACCGAACGGATGATTTCCTTCCGTTTTCGCATAATAAAACACACATCCCAAGGAAAACACATCTGTCGCAAATGTCAGCGGTTAATTCTCAATCTACTCGACTGGACGCCATCCCCAAGTGCCGATGTCATTCGTGAACCGCATGGTTGCTTTTGTTGACAAATTTACTCGCTTTGATAACCCAAAATCAGCTAATTTAACTTCGCTATTGCATTAAACTAATATGTTTTCTGGTTTAATATCCCTATGGATCACCGATTATCCATGCAGATACTTCAATCCTTCTAATGAATCTCTAAACAATTATTTGATTCCTTCCTTGCTGAAGAGATTACCTCGAACATTCTTGATTTCTTTCTGTTCTTGATCACTTCTTTTCCTGTTTTTCTTTGAAGATATAATTCCATCTTTCATCGCTACAAAGTCAAATAGACTCCCGAGGCATTTCTCCAACGCGAGCAGCATGTGATCTTCAGTCTCCTCAAAATAGTAATATTTAATTATGTGCTTATTTTGAAGTTTTATGAGCATTTAGATCTCCTTCGTAGCTATTTCTTTATGATCTTTGAGAAGTTGTTTCACAGCTACTTCACGTCCTTGGAAGGTACCTTCAAAGACAACTGTACCCATTGCACCATATCCTAGAACTTTCGATTTGTTGATCTACAAAGCTAATGAAGGCTGTGTTTACTAGACTGCCTGAGAAGAAGGAGGAGAGATAACCTACTAGGGTTGTTGCTGTTGCTGTTATTCGGAGGTCTAAATCACAATATTATCTACATTCAGCTGCATATTCTCGCCAACTATCAGGACATTCCCATTATTCACGTTAGCAGCTGCATCAGTTGCATCAGCTGCTTTTTCCTGCTAATTCTCCTTATTCCCTAGATTACTTGATCCTTTATTGGAACTCTGCGATGAATTCTTTTTGTACATGGATGTAACCCTATCATCCTTGAGAATAAGTATTATCACTAGCGTAATCAATGTAATCAGCAACGTGATTGTATATTTGCTGTCCTTCACGAGTGATGGTAATAGGGAAGTCTACGATGGATCATTTATCAACGGGTTCTTACGATTGTTGCTGTTGTCATTATAATTATCCTTATCAATCTTCGCGATGATCTTCCCTTCACGTAGACTTTCGAGACATTCCAGGACGGATTCTCTGTATTGTTTGTTGTTGATATTATCAGCCTTGAAAACAAGCTTATCCCTGCAATAAGGGTTATTCAGACATTATATTTTGAGTTTCGTTTAAATCTGCAATGGAATCAACTCAAATGTCTCGCTCGGGACATTGTATGTCCCAACAACCCCAGTGGATCTGTCCTGATTGAATTGCTGTTAGTCTTATTATGACCCACTACTCTTATGAAGAATGTAGTTCTTAAAAAACACTGTATTTTAATCGTTATTGTTATTCGAATTATTCTCTTATTTATTATTATTTTCCTTATTATCCTTGCCATTCAGCGAATAAATTGCAATGATCTCTTGATCAGTATGGAAATCAACTATTTTCTTATTATTCTTCTTGAGTTTGATCTACAAGTCTAGATGCTCATCTTAAACAAACAGAAACGATCTGTGATGCTGCATTTCGTTTTGCTGTGTACCATGTGCGAAATACGCTGAATACAACATAATATTCACATCAGTACTAACAAGACTCCAAGATTCTTTCCTGGTGTAGACATTTATCGATCGGAGCATCTTTCTGTTCATAACAACAACATAATGATCTTGGTATTATTCATAATCGCCACTGACTATTTCCTCTAATAATTGGAGCTCGCCAGTGTGGGCATTTACTAAATAGACTTTCTCTTATGTAAACGCAACATATTTAGATTCATTTCCACTCATGGGACACACACGAATGACTTGTTCAAGCTCCTCTCGCAGGATTTTCTAATTTTAGAGACAATTTTAACAAAATGATCTTGTGAATCAAGTCTTTTAATGATATGTTTTTTACATACAATTGGCTCTGCATCTGGTGAGAGGAATATGAAATTACCATCGGAGGATGGTAAAAAGAATTCGAAATCAGAGTAGACAGCTGAATCACTGGATTCTGATAGCTCAGAGCTCTCCATAGAAGAATCAGGTGAACTAGTCGATGATTAGCTGTTGTTATGGCTGTTAAACTTCAGCTCACTGATAGTCATGCCTAGATTGGTCATCCAAATCAGCTCCTTTTTTTCAATGTTATAGCTGAACAACTTCCCGTCATTTGTCAGGATCTAAAGTAACAACATCAACATCATGATCTATCTCAATCTACCTATTTTAAAACTGAAAATTCTTACAATGCACGCCTCTTTGATCGCAGACGAATTCGCTTTTGGTGCTAAGTGCTTGCTATCGTCTTTGGAAGCATTCACAACAGGAGCAGCTAATGCTCCTATCAACACCAACAAACTTGCTAAGAACAGCACAATCCACTGCTGTTTCTGATACATCTACATTCGATTACTATTCCCAAAAAAAAAATTAGTTTGTTTCTGCAATCTCTAGAGTATCATCATTTGAGCTGGATTAATGAGATGAATAAAGACCTTCTACTATTAATGGGGAGATTTTTGGGTTTCTTTGTCCTTTTCTTTCTATTTTTTATATGGGAGTTCTCTTATTAACAAGACACGCGTGATTTATTCACTACGCTACAATAAAAACAGCTCTTTTTTCTTTTCTTTTCAAAAACAGTCTTTCCATAGAATTTCAAACAAAATTTTATATTTTTAAATGGAACACACTCAAAAAAAAAAGAGGGATTTGTAAAATATATATCTTTGAGTAGATACGAATTCAGATCGTGAGTCTGGATTAACTACTTGGTTTGATTATGCTGAATTATTAACAAAAATCTATTCGCACGAAATACTACAATTCAATCAGCAGTGCTAGGTTACATTTTTTCAAGAATTTATCACTTAAGCTTTACATTTTCATTATCAAGTTGTTATTGTTATTGTTATCGTTACCCCCCACTAGATGACACCAAGACCATCTATTATCTGTTTAGTATGTTTATCTCTTAAGGTTGTCTGTTTCTGTTTCTTAGTTGGATTGATCACAACCTTTTTTTGTGGATAATAATGATTTTTCTTCAATTCCTTTGTGAATTCTCAACATTCAAGAAAGAACAATTATCTTTCTTGCTCTATTGAAATACATATCTATCGAGTTTAACTCATTTTTTCTGTTTTACCCCTTTAGCTTTTGCTGTTAATCACAGCTTTCAGGAGAGTTAGACACCCTAAAGTTTCATTAAATATTTCATCTGCCCCTCATTCTTTTTCATCTTTTTGTTCTCTAACCAGAGTGATTCTTATCTGTCCTTTTTTGTTCTATCCTGAAAGATATTCTTCAGAGCTAAACTAAAACAAAACTCCTTCTCCTTAATGTATCCATTGATATTTTCTGCTATTGCTATTTTTGATTTTGGAATCAGCTGTGTTCAATAAATATTTTTTAATCTGCAAGGTATTCTTACTTCCGCACAATTTGGTTGGTATATTTTAGCTGAAATTAGATTAGATTACCTGGAATTATCATAGGTATCTTCTTCATTTTGGCTACAAAGAAAAAGCAATTGAGAATCTGATATTCAGGGAACGAATACATAAAAAATGCATTTTTACTTATTTTATCATATCTTCAATATGCTTTTTTCTTAGATTCCATTAGAAATATGGTCAAAATCAATGGCTAAATCATTGATAATTATCTTTCAAACTAAAACAAAAAAAGCAAAGATATTTTTAACATCTGATGATGTCATCAGCATTATGAAATCAATACGACAGCTGTTCTTCAAACTGTATCCAAAAACAACCACAAGAAAAAGGAGCTGAAATTCCAATTTCAAAGATTCAATTGTCACATTTGTCTTTGTCCTATCCTTGAAAAAATATCAAGGCCAAAAAGGAATTTCAAAACTTGCCAATATCCGCCCCAAAACCAATACCTTTTAATTTTGGTAAATACTAAGTCAAAAAGTAAAAAAAACAAAAACAGGGCCCATGAAGTATTTGATCCACGTAGCGTTCATAGCATACATCATCATAGATTTCTTCTTCTTGCGAGAAAATCTCTTCGAATTCACATTCCCTATCACAAAAGCACTCCAGCGAGATTATGGCACACCATAATTCATCGCGTTCAATAAATTCATGGCGCTTCTACTGAAACCTGAACTCTGTGCTATGTTCAGTATATTTTTCTTCTGCATGAGTGCCAACAAATACAATACTCTCAAAGTCACTCTCTACTAGTGTCTTTCGCTGTACGCGTTACTTTTCTACAAGAATCTCATGAACGATCCCCGACCATATTTCGTGGACTCCACTATTAAAGGCTGGGAATGCTACGCTGATTTTGGCAACCCATCAGGCCATGCTACAAGTGTGTGGATGTTCTATGGAATCATCTTAATTGAAGTCTACAGGGAAATCAAAAGTAGATATAGCTCCAAAACAGTAGTCTTACTCATAACTAAAGTAGTCTGCTTAGCTGTGTTTATGTTTCTTCTAATTGGGATAGTATTCTGCAGGATATTCCTTGGAGTGCACTCCCTAAATCAGGTCATGATGGGCTCTGTCTTTGGTATCTACATATTCATGGTATTCTTATGGTATGCTGATAAATGGATTGAGTATTTGTTCTAATTTATCCGTGAGAAATCCAGATCAGTTACCAAGAAGATCATCTACTTATCTCTGATCCTCGCAGCATTGATATAAGTCCCTGTGGAGATCTACAAGATCCTCGAGAAGGACGTACCATAAGTTTGGAGAGATAACGTCTTAATCGCGTGTCCTCACATGGAAGAAAGCAATATGTTCTATAAAGTTTGTTTTAAAGCCTGTGCTACGATAGGTATTGCATTTGGTGTGCTATTCGCGCTGATCCTCAACAAGAGCTTAAACCATCTAGTCCTAATCGAGTTCAGATAAAAGAACTACTCCAAGAGTATTGTCATTTTCAGTTTCAAGAACTTCCTAAAAGCACTGTTTGGAACATCGATTTTTGTATTTGTCTTTATCGGCTTCTACAAGATCATTCCAGTGAGCACGTTCATCCATGGAATACCATTGATTTACAATAAATACTACTCGATGGCACTTGGTAGCTTCTTTAGTACATTTGTGTTGTCGTTTACTTTCCCTTGGATGTACTCAATTCAAACCGGAGTAGAAACAAGTGAAAAAAGAAAAACTCCTAGCAAAGGCGATAAGAAGGAAGGATAGCAACCTAATAAACAGCCTGCGAAGAGCACCTCAGAAAAGGAAAATAACAAAAAGAACAACAAAACAACTCAGAAAAACAAGAAAGATTGAATATTGTTATGTTTTGAATATTTCCTGTTGTTGTATGTAATTTGATGTCTCATATGAAAAGATGATTGTTTCTAAGAGAAAATATCCGAAAAAAATAGCTTTTTGTGTGTGAAGCCAAGAATTGTACACATATTAGAAACTAATGAAACATATTTCTTTTTACCAAATTATATTCAAATTAATGCAGGATCAGATCAATAGATAGACGATCATTGTCGCTAATTTCATTAGTCCTCTTCGTATCTGGACTGGGTAAGCCATGGATGGCCGAGAGCTTCTTTAGCACTGGGTCTGCGGGTACGGTCGATTTAAAGCAGATTCTTTACGAAATCAAGGAACATCAAATCATCTGTTTTCATTCTAGAAGAAAATAGCGCGGGAACAGAAATATTAGCAAAAAGAAGATAAAATGCACTTCAGTTACCTTGCTCGTAGGTTTGTCTTTTTCGGCACAAGGATCTAGATCTTCCCACTTCTTTGCCTTCTTCCTGGCATATCGGATGTATCATTCACATTCTAGCTTGGCTCACCATCGTCAAATACCTTCGATGAATACAGCAAAAATTATGGCCAAAGAACATGGAAAAGTAATTTGAAAAGCATCAAAAACAACTGAAATTATTCTTTAAAACTTGAATTCTCCCTCTTTCCTATTACATCTTAATACAGCAATCGCTTGTTCGTGAAGAAGTTATTCACTAGTCTTCCTTCTAGGAACATCCATTCTGGAATCGGTCCAATAATACCTATCACTCTCGCTAGCAGTCCCTAAACTGTGTCATTCTAAAACAGCACATTCCCGGTCCACAACTCCGCTAGAATGCAACCGAGACTCCACATGTCAATCTTATAGTCATATTTGCAGCCTATGATGACCTCGGGTGCACGATACGATCTACTTTAGACATATGAACTGAGATGATCGTGGATAAAGCAACTCGATCCGAAATCAATAATCTTGACTTCACACTTCGAATATGATTTCATAAGGATATTCTCTGGTTTTAAATCACAGTGAATAAGCCTCAACGAGTGAATGTAGTCAAGACCAATTAATATCTACTACGTGATCTTCTGCAATCTCCCAAGAGTGAAATACGGCTATGGCTCGTTTTCCCTATTGAACTTGTAGAATTCATATAAATTATCTTTTAACAGTTCTGTAACGATGAACAAATGCTCCTTGTGGTAGAAGTAATCGTAGACTTTAAGTACATTCTTTTCATCAACGTTCCCATTGAAATTAATGTATTTCAAGAGCTTAATCTCATCAATACTCTGATCGAAGTAGTCTTTATTGTTTTCAATGATCTTTTACACAAAAAAGTAAAACAAAGTTAAAGCAAGAACTAAAAACAAAAGATGCTTGTTTTTACTTTCATGCAATACATCATTCCGTTTTATATGTCTTAGCACTATATCGCTCTCGAGAACGCAGCACTTCCTAGATATTCTTTGATTTAATATCTCCCTGCGACAATCGAGTTAATGATAATCGGGAATTCTTTCGTTTCTTCAAATCCAGTGCGTTCTCTATCTGCAATGACTTTCAAATCAAAGCAATCGAAAATTGCTTTGTCGAGCTGAACAGGGTAGAAGTCATCGTTGCTAGAAGGATGCTTCAAGAACTTCGGTAGATATATGTATCCTTTGGGTTTGTTCTATTTGGATAAAATCAAGATATCAATTCAGAAATTGTCATTTGATTTTGATCATAAATTTATGCCTTACATCTGATCGTTTAGTGAGTTAATCTTGCTGATCACCAGTGTTGCAGATATTCTAATCAGTCGATTCGTTTCCTTAATTATTCCCATTCGCATCTCTGTTTGAGTTCAGATTTCTATTCACATTATTAATTCTTCCTTGACTGTCATCGTCCGTGTCGTTGTTCTGCAAGAACATATTCTTGTAATCCACTTACTCTAAACCACACAAATCAACATAATTGAGTCAGGAATCTCACTAAGCACTATAATAATTCTCCTTCTATTTTTATCCCTCACTGCCTCCCCCTCCCCATCTTTGTTTCCCCTTACTTTTCTTCTGCTGTGATGTAGCTCTCGCAGGGAAATTATATTTTTCCGCAAGCTAATCCGCAATCTTCTAAAACTCCTTTTCAGGTACCTCATACAAATCAAATCCAAGATCTTCATCGCCATCATACTCATCGACATAATTCGGCTCTTCTAGCTGCTCCAATATATTGATACTCTACGAATTCTACATGAAATCTGAGATATCATTCTATTTCTGCTTAATAAACGATGGCATTTAATTATGCTTCCCGAGAATATCTTATTCCTTCCTATCCTATCTAATCCCACCAGTTTTCTTCGAATACATCTACAGATTCGAGCTATTCGTTAGACTCTAGTTAGGAGTCTCCTCGGACATGAACAATTCGTCATCTAATGGCATCGGTGTATCCCCATTTAGATTGTTGTTATTGTTATTATTCAAACTAATTTTATTATTATTTTTATTTAAATTCCCTCCTTTACTACTGTTATTGTTATTATTGTTATTGCTATTCTTATTATCATTATTGCCTTGATTATTATTTATATCTTCATCTTTAAATATATTCTGATTCAAAGTCTATTTGCTGATATTGAAAACAGAATCCTAAGAATCATTCAGCTACTTATCCAGTAGTTTCTTGAATGCTTTCGTTTAACTCAGCTATCCATCGATAACAGCACTGCCTTGTTTATTATTATTCTTGCTTGAACTGCTGATACTATTGCTAGTCGAGTTATTCGTGTTATCCTTTAAGATATTTGAATCGATCAATCGATTTATGAATTTTTTCATGATATCTTCATTTTTAGGAGCACTTGATTATGACATACCATTGTTATTGTTGTTATTATTTGCACCTGGTTGTTTCTCATTCATTAATCTCTTCAAATTACCTTATTTTATATTTTTTAACACATCAATTCCTACAATTAAAATGTAATTCTTACCAATGAGTTCTTCGTTCTTCTCATGCAAGCTATCTGCTGATCGCAGGAGATTAGCTTTTGATATTCAATTTAAAAAAACATTAACAAAATCAGAAATGATTTGTTGACTCCACATCGTTTATTCTAAAATCTTACGCATTTCCGATTTAAAAGCTTGCTATGCATTCTTCATTCCGTTCTGCTCGAAGAACTTCAGCATCGTCTAACAAGTCTCCAACATAGTCCTCTCTTCTTCTGTTTTCAATCTATTTTTCAAAGAAGTTTTCTTACCTTTTTTAATTTTTTTTTAAAGACTTTTTCAATTCCAAAAAAAAACACCCAAAATACTCAATAATTCTTTTCTGTGCTCAATCTTGGCTTTGAATTACATAGAAACAACCATCCTACAAATCAAAAATCTTCCTTTCAAATTATCCCTTTGAAATAATGAGTTTAAAAGGCCAAATAGCTCCATTTCTGAAAAGAAAAGAAAAAACAAATAATATGAAAGTCACATGTATTCCCAAACAACTCTCTGTCTCTTCTCTCAAGGAAAAGGTCTTTTTTATCCTCTGAGCTTGACAAGATCAACCTCAGTACGCTCGTAATCTAACTTGTCTTCATGTTAATGCTGGTTGAGGTCTCTCTTTTACTTGTTCTTGAAATTTATCACAGCAAAAACAAGATTTAACAAAAATGAAAATAATCCCTTGAACACTAAAAATCCTTACAAGCTACTAATTTTCTTCTTTGACAGCTTGTCTAATAGCGGCCTTCTTGCGATTGAAATCATCTTCAAGCATGCCTCTAAGCATCATAACAAAAATAACAAAATATTTAGTATTTTCTCTCAATTACAAAACCCAAAATGTTTCATTTATTTCCTTCAAAATCTATTCATTTTAAATTGAGTAAAATTTGTACCTCATTCTGTTGAGCTCTAATGTCTATGTGGAGTATGCTCTTTCTTCATTTCTTTCAGCTTCGTCTTTCAATTTCTTCTCTTGCATTTACTACTCAATCCATTACTTTTAAGTCTCCTTTTAGAACTTGATTCTAGCCTCATATGCTAATGTTTTATCAAAACCATTGAATTAAAAATCACATCAATCTCAATATATTTATTAATCCATTCTCCTCATCCAAATGCCATTTCCCCTCCTTAAATATCCAAGTATCTCTCCCAAAAATATCTTTACCAAGATCTTCTCCTTCGAATTCTTTGGCTCCAGAGCAACCTTCAGTGTTGTTCCATAGTGGGTGTTCCCTGAAAAATGATTCTTTAACTCTTTTCATCTTTTTAAGTTATCTTTTTTGAATTATCTATAATAATAATACTAACAAAACTTATCTTTTTCTTTTCTGTTTTCTTGTATCCTGTCAATTTATTATTTATTCCCCTCTTCCTTTATGATTAACTAATTAATTAACCCTGCCCATCAAAATACTACCTTCGATTCATGCTCACCCTAACTATCTCTTCCTCAATCACCGTTTCTTTTTTTCTTTCTTATAAACTTTTCTCCCCTTTTTTCCCATTTAGGTTATCTTGTTTTAGTAGCTTTGCAGATCGACTTACTTTAAAGAATTTAAGATCATTTTGTGGTTTTAGAAGAGTTGAATCTATGTTTATTTATCTTTTCAGCTAAATACAACAGCATAAAGTCCCTTAGGAGCATGAAAATCCCAAGAAAGACAATACAATTAATAAATAAATTATCGAAATAATGAATTACTTTGACATAAAGAGAGAATAATACAAGTTGAAGTTAAAAATAAAAATATAATTGTCTTAAGGAAAAGTGAGGTGATTGTTGTATTTTTGATAATTGATTCCTTATTGGTTTAATACCGAAAAATGAGTATGTTTTTGTTCTGTTTTAGATTATTTATTCGAAGTTTATAATGTTTCTATTTCTTGTTTTTTTATGTTTTCAGATGCTGTTATCATTATCGTAGAAATCTTGATTTGCTTAGAAAAGTTTATTTTTATTTTGGAAAAATTAAATGATATTATCTGGATTGACTATAGCTTCGAATCTGTAGATGGCTGATGGTTTATCAGCTAAAATGGGTCCTTTAATGGAATACAGTTGATTCGTCTTGTCTTCTACCACTTAAATAATATCCAGAAGGATCTTCCATCCGAATGCCTTGAGAATCCCATTCAAATGGAAATGGCTGTTGATTAAATAAGCGTCTTTGTATTTTTTAGCTCGCTTCTTCTGTCCGTTGCTGAGGGTGTTCTCAGAATCTAATTGAGCTTAGGTTTTCTTGTAAAATTTCTCTTCGATTGTGATAAATATCCCTTTTTCTTCACAGCGAAGCGGATCGTAGACTGTCACGCGAATCCCTAAAGGAGAGTCCTCGATTCCCAGATAACTCATTGTGACAACTTACTTGTAGAATCCGGGGCCTTTGCAGAAAAGAGAGAGAAGGTGTTAATTCCAGGCATAAATTGGAAAAAAAGAAAAAGGGATAATAAATATTACCTATGAGGATACGCTGGGAGGACCCTAATATGAGGTTTCGTTTCATGATTGCATTCTAATTAAATCGTCCGTAGTCGTCTTCCTCAAGCTCTTCACAGATAAAAACAGATAAGGGTAGGCGATGAGTCAAATAAACAAAA
>Ga0302285_10001468_pt1 | contig 13082 bp, 12 predicted proteins | sample III_Fen_E2_2_FD_200455 | JGI IMG/M metagenome (GOLD analysis project Ga0302285, IMG submission 200455) | Peat permafrost microbial communities from Stordalen Mire near Abisko, Sweden - III_Fen_E2_2 | ecosystem: Environmental > Terrestrial > Soil > Wetlands > Permafrost | place: Sweden: Abisko...
TTTGTTTTTTGCTTTTACGAACTAATATTTGCGCCACAACCTGGCACCCACACGAATCACGGGCGCAAAGTCAACATTGGGAATATGGTATTGAACGCCGCTAAAATCGAGACTTTTGTCAGTGCGCAGATAGATATGCAAGCCCGGCTGAATGTAGAAATACCGGCCGATGAAAAACTGGTAGGCGATGCCTCCGCCAAAATCGGTACTGTGGATGTTCTTCCGGATGCCCGAGTTCTTCTGTTCGATTGCGAAAGTGTGCATTTCGAGGAAGGTGTAGAGTTCGAGGTTCTTCCAGATATTATATCCCAGGAAAAAGCCCGGAGATGTTTTATAGTACCTTTTAAAATCGGTTGCGGAATTGTTGATTCCGGCAGTTTCTGCATCGTAATCACCGCCATTGATGACACTTGCCCGTAACCTGAACTGATGGTAGCGATAGCCGATGGCGTAATGATACCCACCCGTTAAAAACATGGGGAAGAGACTTTCGATCTCGAACGCCTGTTTTACTTCATAATTGTGAGGTTTTGGATGCCAGAAGGTACTATCGGGTGATTCGTTGTTTGCCTGAAGGTTGGCGAACCCGAAGAACAATAAAATCAAAATAACTGAAGCACTTTTCATTTCCTGAATTTTAATAATTTTCTGCAAAATTCGGGATAATAGATGTCGTGGTTGCTTCACATTTGTTACCAAATTACCGTTCGAGCGAAATTTCTTTGCGAATCCGGCTTAATGATTTGGGCGCAATACCCAGAAAATTGGCAATGTGATAGAGCGGTACTCTTTGAAAAACTGCCGGATACTGCTGAAGCAGTTTGATATAACGCTCCGTAGCCGAAAGCACCTGCAAGTCGATACTGATTTGCACAATCTTTACAAATGCCTGTTCCATCAATATCCTGCCCAACTTCTCCATTTTAGGTATTTTGTTGTATAAGATGTTCAGGTCTTCATTTTTAATGATCAATAACTCCGAATCTTCAATTGCCCTGATATTAATCAGCGAGGTTAAACGATTTAAACGACTGTGGTTATCGGTTATCCAATCGCCTTCAAATGCAATGTCGGTGGTGATCTCGTCCTGTTTTTTTGTCAATTTGAAATAAACCAGTGTCCCGCTTTGAACAAATGCAATCGAATCGCATACCTGGCCTTCTTCCAAAAAATAGCTATTCTTTGGAAGCGGTTTGATTTCAATAAAATCTTCTAATTGAAGCCATTCCTCATTGTTGAGTGAAACGATTGAACGGATGAAACTTTTGATTTTTTCGAAAGGCATTTTGCGGTTGACTTTAGAAGTGAAAAAAAGCCCCGACAGATTTTGAAAACCTGTCGGGGCAAATATGACTAAGTTTTGGTAATCTTATTACTTCGATACCGTGTTGAATTTATCATCTTTCATCTTCGCCACATAGGCGATGACACCAACTACCGCAAAGAGAACCAGTACTGCAAACGGGAATTTTAATCCTTCGCCGCTTCCATACGAATGAAGCCCCGAAAGGTAATAATTCACCCCGAGGTAGGTCATTAATACCGATAACAATCCGACAACTGATGCCAGGTTAAAGGCAAACCAGCCGCGGAAACCGGGTATCATCCGCATATGAGAAATGAAACCATACACGAGAATTGTTACAAGCGACCAGGTCTCTTTTGCATCCCATCCCCAATAGCGTCCCCACGATTCGTTGGCCCATATTCCGCCAAGGAAGGTACCAATCGTAAGAAAGTAGAGTCCAAGAATCATGGCTGCCTCACTGATCATTGTCATCTGTAAAACGGTTGCTTTGATTCTGATTTGGTTTGACGCATTTCTGAATGACGACATTAAAAGGTTGATGATCCCGATAATCGCACTTACTCCCACAAATCCGTAACTTGCTGTGATGATTGCCACATGTATTGTCAGCCAGTACGATTTAAGTACCGGAACAAGATTGGTGATTTCGGGGTTGAGCCAACTCATCTGGGCAACAAAAAGGGTGAGTCCTGACAAGATAGAGGCGGCGGCGAGCACCATCGGATTGCGACGTGCAAAAATCAAACCGGCCAGCATGACTGCCCACGCGATGTAAATCATCGACTCATATCCGTTGCTCCATGGCATATGACCCGAAACATATCCCCTGATAATCAAACCGGATGAATGCGCCAGGAATCCAAGGAACAATCCAAGAACAGTATAGTTGACTGCCTTTTTGCGCAGCGCCTTTCCGGTAAACAGCGCGTAAAAGAAGAATCCAAGTAATACAAATCCAAGCAGAACATACCAACCCGACAGGTCCTTAAAGATATTGACGTGATTGTAAAGAATTTCGAGCTGTTGTTTTGTCTTCCCGGGAATCAGCGCCGATCCGTACAGTTGCTGGTAAGATATTACTTTGGATATTGTTTGAAGACTCAAATCCTTATTCCCATTGCGCACTGCGTCGAGGAAAAAGGGAAAAACACTTGCCACAAGTACCGAATCGGGACCAAAATTAGCCGGAACTTTACTTCCCGGGGCGTACCAAGTTTGGTCTGCTGGATTCGGAGAGGGAAAAACCTTGAGCATATCGCCATGATAAACCTGATAAACGACGTTTAGACGGTCATCCACTTTGATCACATCATTATCGTAGCCTTGACGCTCCGCCGGTTTCTTGCCGTAGGCGATTTGAACATCATTCGCTAATTTATAATTTCCCTGCTGATCGAAGAAGTCGGCAAAAGAGGCTTTCCCACTGGTACGGCCGAGCTTCTCGAGGATCTGATCATCGGAGACCGCAATCATTTGAACCTGCTGCCATTCCTGTGGATTTGCTGCCATTCCAAGTACAACCTGCTCGGGTACCTGTCCTTCGAGCGATTCGGAACGTGAGACTTTCATCACCACTTCATAGGCCAACGTGCTGAACGGCTTTATTCGCCCATCGTGTCCCTGTATCCAAACCTTTGCAAACTCGCTGGCAACAACAGGTGAAACGGGCTGTGGTGCAGCCGCACCAGCCGTAAAGGCACTTAACAGAAAAATCACGACCAATGTCGTTCCTGCAGAGGCGCGTTTCATCAGATCGTAGAAGTGACTTTTTGGATTAAATATCGATAAAAGAATTCCAAGGAACAATAAGAAATAACCGAGATAGGTGATTGTCGTACCGGCAAGATCTTTATTGACTGAAAGTATTGTCCCTTTTTCATCCTGATCGTAGGAGGATTGATAAAAACGATATCCCCTGTGTTTTAATACATTATTCATAAATATTTTATGGTCTTCGTTTAATCCCAGCTCCTTATCTGTAAGGGTAATATGACTTTCGTAAGACGAAGGACTATTCGAACCTGGGTATCTTTCAAGCACAAAATCGTTCAATTTCAGTGAGAAAGGCAATACAGTTTCTTCGGGACCAATCCACATTTTGTAATTCACTCCTTCGATATTACCCGAATATTTAGGCGTTTCATTTTGTGATGAAGCCCAAAGTGTAACCAATTGTTGTTTTCCGCCATCACTTAACTGCACAATCAGTGCATTTTCGCCGGTCGGAGTTCCATTACCTGCAACAGCTGCAGCCTTTGCAGCTGGCAGGAATCGTTTTACGACGAGTGTCAGATTGGCTGTCCGGTAAATTACCTTTTCAGTACAAGCCATTAAAACTCCGGGAGGAATTACAACTGCATCTTTCCCTTGCATATCCATCACACTGATGGTATCCATGGAAACCAATTTCAGCGAATCGCCCGTGTTTACAAATCGGACAGCCGCTTCCGCATTAAAGCCAACAGTCGTTCCGTTAGGCGTGATCACCTGACCAGACCGCAGTAATTCGGTCTGCATAACACCATTCTGCGCAGAAACCAGTTCGAGCATTGGTTCGCCATTGGGATCAGCCTCGACGCTGCGTTGTGCATCAACAAAATAATTGACTGACTTTACCTCAATCTCTTTACTCCCGACTTTGATTTTACCAGACAACTGATCTCCCGGACCTGCTTTGAATTTTGCAGGTTTTGATAACTGTTGTTGCGCTCCCTGGAATTCAGCAGCCAGGTTGAATTTTGTTTCGGCAGAGACGATCACATTCGTACTCTCACCTTCGCGGATGTGCACCACACCTTCGCTTCCAAAATAGCGGGTTACGCCAGCACCAATAATGACAAGTATAAAAGCCAGATGGAAAATACCCATCGTAAGCTTCTGGAACTTGTACATTTTATAGATGATGAAGTTGGCAATCATATTAACCGTCAATAGCAGCATGATTAGTTCGAGCCACCACGAGTTGTAAACCATCGCACGTGCCGCTTCTACGCCATAGGAATTTTCGACAAAAGTGGCGAAGCCCAGGGCAAAAGCAAAAAGAAGCAGCAGAAATCCGGCGGTTGATACTGAGAAAAGAAACTTGAAAAAATTCTTCATGTCGGATATATATTTATTCAGAGCGCTAAAATAGGATAAAAAACGAAGACAGGTGTTTGTTCACCAGCCTTTGCAAAAGTATTTTAATCAGACGTAACGAAATATGTGGGTTAATATGATGTTGCTTCTAAATTTGAAGGAGTAATTTTAAAAAATATCACCAATCTAATCTGCAGCTTTTCGATCTACTCCAACTTCCTTTTTAGAGGGTTTTGACGATTCGAGAAAAAAGAAATAATCTCGACATGGTCTTTGGTAATTCTGTAATATAAAGTGTTGCGATTCAAAACAACAACTCTCCGAATATCTTTTTTAATGTTGGAAACCTGAAACAGATTTGGATTTTGTGAAAGAAGACTCAGAATTTCTTCAAGTTTAGAAGCGAGATTTCTTAACTCCTTTTCAGTCCAGTTTTCTTCAATATACTTGATTGTTCTTTCCAATTCTGTAAGAGCAAAATCAGTCCAAAGAATTCTATAACCATTTTTCATATAATTTTCTTGCAGTTGAATGTGGATTTAGTTTTCCAGATTCTGCATCTTCTAAACCGCGCTCAATGGATTGTTTTTCATCTTCAGAAATTGAATTCCACCAATCTTTATTTTCACTTTTGCGCAATTCTATTATTTTTTCGATAATGGATGAGTCTTCCAGCGTTGAAAGCCATTGGATTAATTCCAACTTTTTATTTTGCATGTTCAATTCAAGATTCATAACTTAAAAGAATTAGTAGATCAAAAATACAAATATTACAATAAATATTCATAGGCCTCCGATAACTATTTAATATCGGTACAACGATATAGGTGGATAATATGTTTTTGAATCAAAGTTTCAATTCACAAACAGGTATTGCCTTTTTGAACAGCAAAATGCCCTACCGAAGCGCAATTTACACTTCGGTAGGGCATTTTATCTATTTGATGCTCAATTCAGCTTCGCGGATGAACCGTTAGATTAATTTCCGTGCATTCGTTAACAGATGTGGAATTCCCGAAGGTTCTTTTCCTCCGGCAGTCGCATAAAACGCCTGTCCGCCGCCACCGCCATTGACTGCTTTGGCAAGATCCCGAATAATTGCACCTGCATTCAAACCACGTTCTTTGACAAGATTTTCAGAAATCATCACATGCACGTTGGCCTTTCCATCGATTTCGGCAGCAAGTACCAAAAACAGATTTTCGACTTCACCTTTCAGCTGGAAAGCAATATCCTTAATCATTGCAGCATTATCAACTGTTAACTGTTGTGCCAGAAAATTGATACCATTAATCGTTTCAACCTGGAGCAGCAATTCTTTCTTCATTTTGCCGGCGCTCTCCCTTTCGTAGGCTTCAACCTGTTTGGCAAGTGCATTATATTTGAGAAATAATTCTTCAACTGCACCTTTCAGATCAGCCGGATTATTGAAGATAGCGGCAACTTCCTTCAATGATTTTAAATGATTGCTGATATACTCGTCAGCTTTATCGGCGGTGATCGCCTCGATACGTCGTACACCAGCTGATATGGATCCTTCGGAAAGGATTACAAACTGGCCGATTGTTCCCGTCGATTCTACATGGCAACCGCCGCACAATTCTACCGATTCTCCAAATTTAATCACGCGAACCCGATCGCCGTATTTCTCACCGAATAAAGCAATGGCGCCCATTTTTTCGGCTTCGGCAATTGGTACTTCGCGACGTTCATCGCGTTTATCGTTGGCACGGATCAACTCATTCACACGAATCTGAATGCGGGTAAGCTCCTCATCGGTAACTTTTTGAAAATGATTGAAGTCAAAACGAAGTGAATCGGGCGATACCAGCGAGCCTTTCTGTTCAATATGTGTTCCGAGTATTTCGCGCAAAGCATGATCGAGCAAATGCGTTGCTGTGTGGTTATTTTCTGTGAGTTTGCGGTTCTTCAAATTAACCTTTGCGGTGAAAACTAATTCAGGACTGGCAGGAAGTTCCTTCGAAAGGTGAACAGTGAGGTTATTTTCTTTCACGGTATCGAAGATCACTGTCTTCTTACCATTTGCTTCAATTGTACCCGAATCGCCAACCTGACCTCCAGATTCGGCATAAAATGGGGTCGTGTTGAAGACCAACTGGAAAAACTCCCCTTTCTTACCTTTCACTTTCCGGTAACGGTTAATCTTTACTTTCGTTTCAAGCGTATCATATCCAACAAATCCGTCACCTTCGGCTTGTTGCAATTCGATCCAGTCACCTGTTTCGAGTTGGGTAGCGCTTCGTGAACGGTTTTTCTGGGCTTCCATCGCCAATTCAAATCCGGCACGATTTACCGTAAGTTCTTGTTCGCGCAGGATCAGTTCTGTGAGATCGAGTGGAAATCCGAATGTGTCGTAAAGTTCGAAAGCTACATTGCTATCGACTTCCGTCCCTTTTTTCTTCTTGGTGTCTTCTATAATGGTATCAAGCAATTTGATTCCTGTTTCGAGTGTGCGCAGGAAAGAATCTTCCTCCTCACGAATCACATTCACGACCAACTCCTGTTGTTTGATCAGTTCAGGGAATGCTCCACCCATATTATCCGTCAATACTTTAACTAACTGGTGAATAAATGGCTTCCGGAAACCAAGGAACGTATAACCGTAACGTACCGCACGCCGCAAAATACGACGAATGACATAGCCCGCTTTGTTATTCGAAGGTAACTGACCATCTGTAATCGCAAAGGAGATAGCGCGCAAGTGATCGGCAATTACACGCATGGCGATGTCCGATTTTTCGTCGGTTCCATATCTTTTACCTGCAAGGTGTGCAATCTCGGTAATCACATTCTGAAACACGTCGGTGTCGTAATTCGATTGTTTTTCCTGAATCACCATGCACAAACGCTCAAATCCCATTCCCGTATCAACATGTTTGGCGGGGAGTTCTTCGAGCTGGCCATTGGCTTTCCGGTTGAACTGAATGAAGACAAGGTTCCAGATTTCGATTACCTGCGGATGACCTTCGTTTACAAGGTCACGTCCGGCAATCTTTGCCTGTTCGTCCTTATTTCGAATGTCGACATGTATCTCGGAACAAGGCCCGCATGGACCCGATTCTCCCATTTCCCAGAAATTGTCTTTTTTATTTCCTTTCAGGATCCGATCTTCAGGAAGGTATTTGCTCCATAAATCGTGCGCCTCGGTATCCATTGGCACACCATCTTTTTCATCCCCTTCAAATATAGTTACATACAACTTTTCTACAGGGATTTTATACACATCAACGAGCAATTCCCACGCCCAGTCGATCGCTTCTTTCTTAAAATAGTTGCCAAACGACCAGTTGCCCAGCATCTCAAACATCGTGTGATGATACGTGTCGTGGCCAACTTCCTCAAGGTCGTTATGTTTTCCCGAAACACGCAGACATTTCTGTGAATCAGCAACACGGGGATGATTTGCAGGCGAATTACCAAGAAAAATGTCTTTAAACTGGTTCATCCCGGCATTCGTAAACATCAGGGTTGGGTCATTTTTAACAACCATTGGTGCTGAGGTTACAATTGTATGCTCTTTGGAAGCGAAAAAATCGAGAAATGTCTGACGTATCTGTTTTGAATTCATATAAAATGATGTGTTAAAAAACCTTTAAAATCAATATTCCGAAAGAATTTCTGGAATCAAAAAAGAATTATTTTCATAGATTTGTATTCCTTCAAACGAAACTGATTTTCTTAAAACGTTGCAAAATTAGATTATTTCGCTAATTTTGGCCATAGAGAATCAAAATAAAAGAGATATATAGATGGGTAAAACCAATTACAGATTCAATCCCGACACCCTTAGCTTTGACAAAATTGAACGAAACATCAAAACGCTTGTGCGTAAAATGCTCGGATATGTGTCAACTGGTCTGGCTTCTGGAATGATCTTTTTCTTTATTTTCCTACAGTTTTTTGATCCGCCACAGACAAAAAGACTGAAACGGCAAAATGAACAATTGCTTTCACAATATAACCTGATGAATAAGGACTTCGAGAAAGTTACGAAGGTCCTTGAAGATATTCAGAATCGTGATGATAATATTTACAGGGTTATTTTTGAAGCAGAACCGATTCCCTCATCGGTAAGGATGGCAGGTTTTGGCGGCTCAAATCGGTATTCGAAACTTGAGGATATGGATAATTCGGAGTTGATAATCAGCACTACCCGCAAACTTGACATCCTTTCCAAGCAGGTTTTTGTTCAGGCCAAATCGTACGACGAAGTGGCCAAGATGGCTTTAAACAAAGAGAAAATGATTGCGAGTATGCCATCAATAATGCCCGTATCGAACAATGACCTCAAGCGGACTGCCTCAGGTTGGGGAATGCGGATTCATCCGATTTACAAAATCCCTCGTTTCCATTATGGAATGGATTTTACAGCTGTTACAGGAACCGACGTTTTGGCCACTGGAATCGGTGTAGTCAAAGAGGCATCGCGCGAAACAGGTTATGGTAATAGAGTTGTCATCGACCATGGTTTTGGATACGAAACCTTTTACGCTCATTTAAGTAAGATAAATGTTAAGGTTGGACAAAAGGTAAATCGGGGAGATATCATCGGTAACGTTGGAAGTACAGGAACATCAACTGCTCCGCATCTTCATTACGAAGTAAGCAAGAATGGAGTAAAAGTTAATCCGCAAAATTATTATTTCCAGGATCTTACACCGCTTGAGTACGAGAAGATGATTGCTATTTCGTCAAATATGGGACAAAGCTTCGACTAAAAACCAAATACTGTGGCATTCAAGGAACCGAAATCAGAAAAGCATTACTATTCCATCGGCGAGGTCGCCGTGAAGTTTGGACTCGCCCCGTCGACATTACGTTTCTGGGAGAAAGAGTTCGATACGATCAAACCTTTTAAAAATAAAAAGGGAGACAGGTTTTATACCCAGGAAGATATTGACCATCTTTCGCTTATCAATCATCTGGTTAAAGAACGTGGGATGACACTTAAGGGGGCTAAAACTAAAATTAAAGAGAACAAGACGGAGACAGAAAATACCTTCGAGATTGTTCAAAAATTGCAGATAATCAAAAGTTACCTGCTCGAAATAAAAGACGAGTTGTGATCCGGTCAGCTTCTCTGAATTCTTCCGAATCAGCCTTTCAAATTATAATCCAATAACTTAATTCACTATGACCATCAGGGAGATCATCAGTTATCTTGAGTCTGTTGCCCCTCCTGCTTACCAGGAATCGTATGACAATGCCGGGCTCATCATCGGCGATCCGGAAACAACCATCACTTCAGCGCTCATCACGCTTGACGTCACCGAAGCGGTTATAGATGAAGCAATAGAATTTGGGTGCGAGCTCATTATTTCACATCACCCTATTGTTTTTAAAGGGATCAAACGGCTCAACGGAAATACCTTTGTAGAAAGGTGCGTGATTAAGGCAATCAAAAACGACATTGCAATTTATGCTGCACACACTAACCTCGACAGTGTCATGGGTGGTGTGAATTCAAAAATCTGCGAGAAAATTGGATTAACAAATACGAATATCCTTTCACCGGCAAAAGATCAACTCCTTAAACTGGTTACTTTTATTCCTGAAGATCACCTCGATAAAGTTCGTGAGGCGGTTTTCGCAGCAGGAGCAGGTGAGATTGGAAAATATGATAAATGCAGTTTCAGCGCCGAAGGATCGGGAACCTTCAGAGGTGGTGACGAGGCCAATCCTTACGTTGGTGAAAAAGGAGAATTCCATTTTGAAAAAGAAGCGCGCTTCGAAACCATTCTTCTAAAACATTCCAAAAGCGCTGTAATCAACGCATTATTAAAAGCTCATCCCTACGAAGAGGTCGCTTATGACCTTTATCCCCTCGAAAATACTTTGCCTGAAGTTGGTGCAGGAATGATTGGCGAACTCCCCGGAGCCGAAAACGAAGTTGATTTTCTGTCGCGGTTACTTGATATTTTCGGATGTAAAATAATCAGGCACACCTATTTATTGGGAAAACCGGTGAAGAAGGTTGCCGTTTGTGGTGGATCAGGCATTTTCCTTTTACCTGCTGCGATTGCCGCCGGTGCCGACATCTTTGTAACGGCCGACATGAAGTACCACGATTTTTTTGATGCGGAAGAGAAAATCATTGTAGCCGATATTGGACACTACGAAAGTGAGCAGTTCACGAAGGAGCTTTTTTATGAAATACTTATAAAAAAATTCCCTAACTTTGCACTCCGTTTATCGGAAGTAAAATCGAACCCTGTATTGTATCTTTGTCAGAGGTAATAAAATTGTAAATTTCAGTATATGCCAGCAAATAATATCAAATCGACCGAAGGAAAAGAGGTTTCTGTTCAGGAGAAACTTAAGATGCTCTATGAGCTTCAAACTGTTGCATCAGAGATAGATAAGATCAACACTTTACGCGGCGAACTCCCATTGGAAGTTCAGGATCTCGAAGATGAGATTGTCGGACTTAAGACCCGTCTTACCAATTACAGCGACGAAATCAAAACACTGAACCTCGCCATCGGTAATAAAAAGACTGAGATTAAAGAATCGAAGATTAAAATCGAAAAATATAAAGAACAGCAAGAAAACGTTCGGAATAACCGCGAATTCGATTCTCTTTCGAAAGAAATTGAGTTTCAGACACTCGAAATCGAGCTTTCTGAAAAGAAAATCCGTGAGTTTACGATCGAAATCAAATCTAAAACAGAATCTGCCGATTCTTCAGAAAAACTTTTGAAAGAACGCGAAGAAGATCTGATCAGAAAGAAAAAAGAGTTGCAGGAAATCACTGCCGAAACTGCTGTTGAGGAAGATAAATTAAGGAGCAAAGTGACCAAGATTGAAAGTCTGATCGAAGATCGCCTTGTATTGGCATTCAATCGTATTCGTAAGAATGCACGTAACGGACTTTCCGTAGTGACTGTACAGCGTGATGCATGTGGTGGTTGTTTCAATAAAATTCCGCCACAACGTCAACTGGATATCGCATCGAGGAAGAAGATTATTGTCTGCGAATATTGTGGTAGAATTTTGGTTGATAAAGATATTGCCACTCCGCTTGAAGAGTTAGAAAACCCGGTTTTATAATTAGGTAAAGCCATTCATAATATTTAAACCCGCTGAATTTCAGTGGGTTTTCTTTTTTACGACAAATATGATGAATAAGAAGGAACTCAGGTTTTTCAAACTCCTCCAATTGACGGATTCGTAATTTATCCCATTTTTGAATTGTCAAATTGCTTGACATTCAATTTGTCTTTTGGTAAAACCGTTTTTGGTGCAACCAGATCGCCGTTCAGATCGCGCCGCACAATAGCCACTTTGCAGTTCTCAAGTTCGCAGTACCCCAGGTCATAACTGAAGTAGTAGACCCGATTGTTTCGTGCAGTATACGAGCATGTAAAGTAATCGAAACGATAACCTTTTTTTTGCAAATCGCTAAGGAGAACGGTTGCTCTCCCCTCGGGATTAAGCGCAGTTAAGATGGAATAGTTCTTTTTAAGAATCCGGTTGATTGTTCTAATCACTTTATTAGAATCAACGAGTTGTCGGTTATTGAAGGCACTCCGGCATTGATCATTACAAAATTTTTGGTCGGCCCGACCCCTCAGTTGCTCATGACATTCAAGACATTTACGATCGCTCATAACATATCATTCAAGAGGTTATACATAGTCTATCCCCAAAATCGCCAGATTAGAATATCGCTTTTGGTTTTAGTTTACTAATATACAAAAATATATCCGATTAAATCCGATTTTAATCGATTATTTTCGAAAGTATTCGTAAGCATCCGGTTATCATACGATTGAGATAGTAATGCTGAAGTAACTTTGGTTATAAAATTTTTGTTTATTAATTTAAAAATTATAACTATGAATGTATTAAGAAACAGTGTCAGGCTTATCGGCCATTTGGGTGACAACCCCAAAATGAGAAAGTTGGACAGCGAAAAATCAGTAGCAAGTTTTTCTGTTGCAACTAATGAAGACTACCGTGACCATGATGGCAACAAAAAGTCGGAAACAACCTGGCACAAATTGGTGGCATGGGGAAAGCAGGCTGAAGTTGCAGAAAAATACCTGAAGAAAGGATCTGAAGTTGCTATTGAAGGAAAACTGACCAACCGATCATATGAAGATAAAAATGGGGAGACCCACTTTGTCTCCGAAATTGTGGTCAATTCAATTCTGGTTCTCGATAAAAAATCAGAGAATTAATCTCTGATTCATTGGTTTTAAGGACAAAAGAGAAAGCCTTCATCTGAAAATGGTTGAAGGCTTTCTCTTTTCCTTGGATTTTAAATGGCTGCTTCTGCTTCCGATCAAAGCCTGATTCTTCAACCATCTGGTAAATGTCAACTATACTACGGCGCATACAAAATCTGAGCTATTCCGCCTGTTTCATCGAAAACGCAATTCGTTTCCGGGGAATATCAACCTCAAGCACTTTCACTTTAACGTGCTGATGGAGTTTCACGACTTCAGACGGATCGCTTATAAAACGGTTGGCCAATTCACTGATATGAACCAATCCATCCTGCTTTACACCGACATCGACAAAAACGCCAAACCGCGTAATATTCGTCACTATTCCGGGGAGTACCATGCCAACCTGCAAATCTTTCATTGAATGGACGCCATCAGAGAATTCAAACACTTTGATCCCCGTACGTGGGTCGAGTCCGGGTTTTGCAAGTTCAGCAAGGATG
>Ga0302285_10001469_pt1 | contig 13074 bp, 8 predicted proteins | sample III_Fen_E2_2_FD_200455 | JGI IMG/M metagenome (GOLD analysis project Ga0302285, IMG submission 200455) | Peat permafrost microbial communities from Stordalen Mire near Abisko, Sweden - III_Fen_E2_2 | ecosystem: Environmental > Terrestrial > Soil > Wetlands > Permafrost | place: Sweden: Abisko...
ACAATATGTCGGAGAGAATTCTCTAGTATATAACTAGAAAAGGAATATATAAAGATCTTTATAAATCTTCACATCCTCGCTGTGAATTCTAGCTGAGACCGAACGCATAGATTGCTATTGCTCTAGCACCAGAATTGTTCTCACCGTAGAACGCACTGCTGCATCTTGCAACAGTTGAATGCATGCTCATGGAGAAAAACAGCATTGGAATCAAAACATTGGATAAAATTGCTAAGGAATATGTGCCATATTATGATAACAGAGACGATGGAACACAGCCGAGAACTGCACATGGATTCAGCTACCACAATGGACCTGTAAGAAACAATATATTTGAGTAAATAAATCAGTGGGATAATGAATTTTGTTGTTTTATTTCCAACCTAAAATAGGAATGGATTTGGGTGTATGGCTACTATCTAAAGGCGTTGCTGGAGATGAACAAGATCATTCCAATTTTCACTAAGGATAAACTAATGAGCTATCTCTCAAATTAGAAGCAGTTTATCAAAGAAAGTGAATGGCTGTCGTTGCCTGAAATGACAAATCAAAACAGCTAATACAATTAGTTTGCTTGCTCAAGCTAAGCCTGGTCTATAGCGCCGATTGTGGAGATCTGCTTTGACAGCTCAAATCTTGCTGTGAAGGTAGTTAAAAACTGAGTGGAGGAAGAAGAAAAAAATGCAAGAAATAATCAAAAAAATTGTATTTATTTTGTGAGATTTTATAAATTAATTGTATGGACAAAGCACATTGAGTTTCAGATTATTTTCTGGGAAAATTTTAAAGGTTATGTGAGATATCATAACCCTTTGGTTTAAATTTGGAATTCGATGAAAAAAAGGAAATTATTTGAGGGGAAATAGTTGGACTTTTTGAAGATAAAAAGAATTTTGATTGATGGGGAAAATTTAAATGTTTTTGGAAATTATTGTGTAAAAGGGTAACTTTCATTTGCGTAATGCGACATGCAAATACAGATAAATCATTAGGCAAGTGCGAAACCGACTCTTCCGTTGGTCATATCGAAATGAGTGTAGTACTTGTGGATGAAGGAGTCACCAAGAATGAAGGCTTCCTCAAGAGGGGAGGGGAGGGCCATACCTTGGATTCCGAGAACGCATTGAGTCTCACCTTGGGCGGTAACCTAGAGGATGTAGTCAGTGGGGTCGAGAGTGTAGGTATCTCCGGAAATGACGAAGGAGAGAGTGGGGAAAGTGTTGATCTTAGCGCAGTCGACGCTTTGGGCACCTTTGTTGGGGAGGGTCTTGAGCATAGCAGCAACGGTTGCCTTGGGTCCAACGAGGACGGAAGTACCAGTGTCAACAATGGCGTTCTTAATATTGTAGGTCTTGTTTCCGAGGACAACAGCGCTGACTTCAATAACCCACCAGGCTTCGAGAATAACGGGGTAGTATTTGAAGGGAGTAGCAGCAAATTGAGGGTCAACACCACCAAGAACGAGGGATGAACCTTCTTCACCGGCGACACTGGTCAAGTAGAAAGCGAAAGAACCATCGGAGACGGAACCTTCTTCAACGAAGACCTCGAAGACAGGGGTGATGTTGTCAACGGAGATAGCTGAGAAGGCCATACCGAGGATACCATCGAACTTAGAAGCAAGGAAGGAAATACCGCTGAGAGTAGTAGCCTCACCGAAGGTAACGCCGGTAGCGGAAACACCACCAACAGCGACGGTATCTTGAGACCAGTGACCAGCAACACCACCAGATCCGTATTGGATGGAGAAGGCAGTACCGTTCTTCTGATAGGTAGAGGACTTCTTAGCGTTGTATCTGTCGTGGAGCTAGCAAGCAATTGACAGAAGGGAGCATTCAGAAGAAGGAACCCAGAGGTTGGATGAACCAGTATCGAAGATGACAGTGAAATTCTAAGCGGGAGTTCCAATGGAGACTTCACCGTAGTACTAAGCATCCATGTAGTTGTTGATCTTGACTTCTGGCCATGAGTTAAGGAACTTAGTGCCGAAGAACTTTCCGAGCACGTTCTAGATGTTCTAGTTCAAGAAGTTGATACGCATCATCTTTTGCAAGGTGTTCTCTTGGATCTTCTTGACGGGAACGGTCACGAAGGCAGCGCTGATAGCGAGGCACAAGGCGAGGGCAACAAAGAATTTCATTGTATTTTTTGTCAATTCCTTTTTTTGTATTTTTTTGTTTTTTATTTTATTTCGTCAACTCTCCAAGGCATTTGGGGGATCTTTGAATAGCGCATTTTCATTCTGTTTCCTTAATAAAAGAATTTCATACTTCACTGCTTTTGTTGTTCTTCTTCTCCTCCCCTCCCTGCCATTCAGAATCATAAAATTAGCTAAGTTCAACTTGAGAACGACTTTTACTTTTCAAATTGATACGCCAACGAGGAGGAAAGATATCATTAATGATGCAATTTCCATGGGTGATTACTTTTGGTATACTAGACACACACAACTTGTGGGGGAAGGTATCTTTCTTTTTTTTGGGAAAAATTAGTTCTATTTTCAATTTTTAGTTGTAACTATTTTTGTTAATAATTTATCTCCAAAAATTTAGCCTTTTCAGTTGAGAATTGATACAAGAAAAACAAAAATGCTACATTCATTAAGAATATGAGTAAGAATTTACAATAAAATGTGGAGAAGGCATATTGTTATATTTGCATTCTTTTTTTTTGTCAAAAAAGTGGAATTTCAGATTATAAATTTTTTAGTAAAAAGAATGCAACGAAGACTAGTATGAGGAGTTGAGCTGGCAATGAAATTTGTTTTTTGAAATAAGTAGAAGGAGGAGAGGAGAAGAATAATAACTTGCAATTTCTTGATTAGCTCCCACTGAAGAAGAAGAAAACGAATTAAACAAACAATTGAACACAACATTTAAACGGGAATGTCAAGTTATTAGGTAAGAGAGAACTTTGCAATTATTGGATTTTGTAGTGAAGCAATTTAAAATGGGAAGAAGAATCAGATGAAGGATATTATTGTGTAGCATTTACTTATGTTTTTGTATTTCTTGTCCTCTTTTTACAGAATTAGTAGTACAATCCGATATCAAGGCAAGAAGGTTATGAGAAAGATATTTTGATATCTTAACTAAAGTCAGAGATATGGGAGCTGAAGCAAAATGAAAGAGAATACTCTGAGATTATCACACACAACAAGAACCTTGAGAACCAATATCAATTATTGAAAGACGATAAGGTAAAGGAATTACAGTGCAATTGAAATATTTCGTGTGTTTGAATTCGGCTGCTGTAACTCTATTCAAATTTATTGATTTGTTTGTTTTGGATTCTCTATCAGTTCCGTGTAGAAAACGAGTTAAAGCAAAAGAACCACGAATAGATCAAGTAACTAGGGAACTATCGTCAGCGAGTTGACACCTTAGAACAACAACTCACTGAGAAGAAAATTGAAATTCAAGAACTACGAGCTGAAAATATAGCTTAAAGAGAGCACTGCGATCACAAATAACTTGAAATATCCAGGATAAAATCTGAGAATCTTCATTTGGAAGATTCCATCAGCAGAATTCAAGGGGAATAAGTAGCAATAAAGAATGAATTAGATAATCTACGGGAACACAAGAGGAGAATGATCGGAGACATGGAATTACTCGTGGAAGCGAATGACGGGCTGTAAAGCAAAACCTAAGAATAAGATAAACTACTGAGATAAACAGATTTCGAGAAGGCATAATAGGAAAGAATCACTGATTCCCTCAAGAGCTAAATTGGGAAAGTAACATATTTCTGAATTATTTTGTTGATATTTATGCTCAATTTTACTCAAAATAAACCAAAAATAGTTAGAAATTGAGATCGAAGACAAGACAAACAGTGCTAATGAACTCCAAGGAAAGTACTTGGAAGCTAGATAGCAGCTCTAAGATCTCAATAGGGAATGCGAGGATTAAGAGAAAGCAAAGGAGAGATTCAAAGCTGAGAATTAAAATAATTAAGCATAACTGAAGGAGGAGATTAGCAAGAACTTTCAATTGAATTCTTCGATTTTGAACCTCGAAAGCAATCTGAGAAGCAAGGTTAACTTCATCGACGAGTTAAAACGCTAACTAGAAGAAGTCAAAAGAGACGTCAAGGAGACATTAGAATAGAATGATTATCTGTCGAATGAACTTGATAGAATCAGAAGTAATTATGAAAGCGCAATATCCTAAAACGCAGAGGTAAGCTAAAAAAAACTAAGCGAAAATTGTAGATTTCCAAAAAATGAAATATATTTATTTCTGTTTGTTTCTTAGATACTTCGATAACTGGAGTGTTTCAACGAGCAAGATGAGGAGATCAGATAGGTTCTTGACAGAAAAGGATAAATCAGAGAAATAAGAGCTAGAGTTGATAATTTCAATAGATAATCTTAAAACGAATTCAGAATGCTGCTTTAACAGAATGCAAGTCTTGCAGGGATAGCTAATAATAATAACCTGAATAGTAGCAATTAGAAAAATGGAAATTCTTTGTATTTGAACACATCAGCGAAGCAGAATAGGTTAAGTTCTTAGAGCAACTCTACGAAAAAGTTGTGAAATGAAATCTTAAGGATGGACATATCAGCAGTGTATTTTGGTTTTTTTTTGGATGAAAAGATATGGAATTAGCAGATTAGGCGATTAGGTGGTTACTTTGAACAAAAGATAAGAGGATATCCACAAGAGGAAATTTTGTTTCTTTTGTTTTTGAGATTCCAGAATAAAAATACTGATTTGTAATATTAATTTTTTGAGAAAATGCAGATAAAAACATAGAATTATTGGGAAGTATAACTATTTGCATTGCATGCAGCATCTAATTATTGCTATTTTCTCTTGTTTATATTTGCTTCTTGTTAGCATCTGTCCCATTTCCCTTCTTTTGGGGAGTTCCTCATATGAAGGTCTATTTTGGAATTCAAAAATAAGTGTGAAAACTGCAGTCTTTTCAAAGAATAAAACAATTTGGAATCTTTTCTGTTTACATCCTCCCAAGTGTTGTTTCCTTGACCGGAGAAGTTATCGACGACAGTCTGCTTAAAGAGACCTGCCTTCTCTGCGAGGAGAAGTGTGATGCACATATTTGGTGCAGTCTTCCAGAAGTATTTAGTGAAGAAACCAGCGAAGTATGTGCCAGCGAATTCATGATACCATAACCAGACACCAGCTTTTCTGTAGCTGCCGTTGAAGGTGTGTTGGGCACCTTTTTGCTTAGGCCATAGATCAACCATTTCTTTAGTCACAACCCAAGGGTATGAGAAGATAGCTGCGAGGTATGTTGAAATTCCTGCAATTGCGACCTTTATGAAGAAGACAAATGTGAAATTTGAGTGGGGATTGGTCAAATAAAATGAAAGGACAATTAGTTAGTGAAGTATGATATGTATATTTTTGTTAACATTTTACAAGCCAGCCGGTTTCATTTTGCTCACCAACTCTCCAAGCGAAGGAGAGCTTATCCTTGAGGAAGTCATAAGTGTAGAACAAAGTGAGTGTCTACATGAAGTTTCTCATGAGAATAGGGAAGGAGTTCTTGAACAAGAAGTATGGACCTTCTTCGAATGGGATACGTAGAAGGGCACTGAAATAACTGGAATAACCTCTTTGGAGCTCCTTAGGGAAGGTCTTATCACCATAAAATGCCATTCTTGCGATTTCAAATGGGATGGAGATAGGTGCAGTGAATGCAGCAGCGAAAATCGAAGTTGGAATCTTACGAGTGACGTTGAACTCGAAACCTCCGAAGGTTCTCTACCAACCGTTGTTAATCCATCTGAAGGTGGCTAATCTGGCACCCCAATCGAAGGTTCCAATAGCAAGAGCATATTAGGATCTATTCCAGACGGCTTTGCGGAAGTTTTCGAGTTTAAGGACTTCCTTGAAGAAATGTCCTGCTTAACCAAGGTTAGATGGTTTTTCATAGCGAGTTGCAAGTAATCTCGTGTTTTCAATGAAAGCAGTGAGATTCTCTTAGATTAGATTGGAAATAACACCGACAGTCACACCGCGTTTCACGTTGTTCTCCAGAGTTGAATCTGGTCTGGAAAAAATAGTAAAAATGGAGATGATAATATGAATCACATGTTTGAAAAGTCTAAAAGCTGAATCTAAAAAATACTAAATGCTGTATTTGTTGAGTCTCAGTTGGGCTAAATAAGCGCTTAAAATGAACGGATAGAGTATAAATACCTGCGGACCCATCCTTGAACGTTGTACACATCCCAATACAGGGAGTGTCTTCTCTTGATATCTTCAAGTTCGAAAAACATTGGTCAACTTGAGTTCTTCTTCTTTCGCTTTATCTTTATATTTCGTTTGTTTTTTTATTGATACGCAGGTTTCCCCTCTTTTCTGCTTTAAAGGCTTATTCCCTCCCTCCCAAAAGATAGATGCATAACTACTTAATTATCTTAGATATTTGATTTTTTATTTATTTGTCTTTTTGAGATATTGAGAACTAAAATCAGCTAGGAATTAGCAGAGAAAATCAGAATAATAATTTCAGGATCTGTTCAATTTGGCTTTATTAGAACAGCTATGAAGATCATGAATTGTGATAATGGGATTTTTATGAAAAAAAGGGAAAATAATAGTAAATTCTGATGTTTTTTAGGGAGAAAAAATGAGAGGGGATAGTATTGAATTTGAAAGAGAAAAATCAGTAGATTATTGATAAAGGTGAGAAGCAAGAGAAGAACACAGATAAAGTTCATTTTGATTGTGTGTGTGTGATAAGAAGAATAAGAGGGATTAAAGGGGAGGGAGATTCTTTTTCCTTGTTTTTTTCTTCTCCCTATCTTCATCCAGTTGCCGAAGTCGAGAATGCTGATTGAACTTTTTTTGTTTTGTTTTTGATATAATTTTTAAACAGAGAAAAGAGTGAAGAGAGTCGATTGGTCCCCAAGAGACAGAGCGGATTAAGGAAAGAGAGGTAAAGGGGGAAGAATTAACAAACAAACAAAAATATACTAATTATCAAGAATAAGGACACTCGAAAACTGAAAACTCAAAGCCATTTTGAAATATGGAGATGGATGAATGTGTTCTCAGTGGATTCAATGAAAAAGAGGATGTCAAGAAGAAGAAGGATACTGAGATAAACTTGATTGACAGTGAAGAAGATGATTATGTGGATGTAATTGGTATTTCTCAGATGTAGGGGACATCTATGAATCATGTGTTAAAGCAGCAGCAGGAGCATTACAATAACCAAGCTTAATAGCCTGAAATTTTCCGTAGTAAGAGCAAATACCAAATGGATAAGGACACCTTGAAGAGCTAAGCTGAGAGTGTATGCGTTTTGGTAAAAGATGAAAAGGAGGAATTTAACTTGATGATGTCAATAGAATATGAAGAAAATGAAGATTGTGTTTCTCATCAGAAATTTCAAGGATCTTCAGAAGAAGAAAAAAAGGAATAATAATAATCATAACAGTTACCTGATTCGCTTGAAATACACATAGATTCAAACAATTAAACCAGAAAAGAATAACAGAAAATCATCTAAACTGAAGAAGAAGAAGAAACTAAAGAGGAATTGCAAGATAATACTGACGATGATGATCCAATCAGAATAGTTATGATTGGAGAACCCAAAACGCAGCCTAATTTTTGTGATCTATTAGATCTACATGATGATGAAGAAGCTGAAACAGTTGATGATGATCTTTTTGACAGTTAATTCTGCAATGAAAGTGATTCATATCAGTAACAGCAGCAATATTCTATGAATTCTGATCAGGATGCTGATAGATTTCTTAACAAATTTGAAAATTCAATGAAAAGCAAGAAACAACAACAACAGCATACTTACCAGTAATATAACCCTTCAAATCCTCCTAAAAAGCAAACCAATTAGAAAACTAGCAACAAGTAATAACAACAACAACAGCAGCAACATCTAAGCGACTCAATTTCTCACAGCATAATCGAAGAAGACGATTAAGAAATGGAGAAATCAATCAGCGAAGATGTTGCTTCCCTTGAAGTTGAAGATATTCTCAGCATGAGTGACGAACGGATGCTCAATCGAAAAGTTTTAATCTCTGAGCCTGAACTCATCACGGAAGGGTATAAATATAAAATTAGAATTTTCTTGACTTTTGGATGGCTTTAATGGCATATTTTTCAAATCCCAACACAGGTACATAACGACTTACAAGCTCTACCGCATTAAGAGCAAAGAACGTGGATGTGTGGTCTTCGACACAGAAGTACTCAGGAGGTATAATTCATACTAAATTCCCTTTTGCGTTACATTTATGTTTACCTATCCTTAGATTCAGTGACTTTGAGTGGTTGTACAACGAGCTCGTTAACAAGCATGGAGGGTATTTAATACCTGTTCTGCCGGAGAAGAATATTCTCACGAAATTCAATGTCGAAACACCTGATTTCACAAAGGATCGCTAACGGAATTTAGAGTTCTTTTTATAGAAATTATTAGATCATCCCAAGTTGCACGCAGTACCCTAGCTGAAACTGTTTATCTGCGCGAGAAACGAAGTGTTTTCGCTGTTGAAAGGTGAAGCAGAATCATAAAAGACGATAGAGTAGAAATATTAGAATGTATTAGGTTCGGTGCGTAATTATTTTTAGTTAAGTATTGCGCCACTCTTTGGAGGGAATAACAATAACAGCAATAATAACAATACGACTGCTAGCTAAGAAGCTGGTAGGTAGAATAATCCCCTAGATACTGCAATGAAAGAGCAAAGTGACTTAGATAAGGATTTGAATAATTATGAAGTGTAATTCTAGAATCTATCAGCGAAAGTGAGATAATTGATGAAAATATGCTAGAATCAAAGCAAATTGATGGAAGAAGAGCTGAAAGCATCGAATTAGATAAACTACCATTATTCTTCGTTTGTTAAATCGGCAGGAAAGTAAAATGATGAGAAAGATGAGAGATTAAATGAAGGAGAAGGAGAAAAGATAAAGAAGAAGAAAGAACTCTTAATGAATTAGACTGTTTTGAATCTGAAAGAGAATGCTATCTTTTAATGGCAGAAATAATTCCAACCATCGATTGAAGTAATGAAGTTCAAAAAAGGGGAGATTCAAATTAGTTTGTTTATTTGGTTGTTGTGGTTGTTTTGTGGTAGGTATGGTTTAAGAACTGTTTGGCAGCTGAGGAAGCACTGAATAGGAGGAAGGAGATTGTTTAATAGATTCTGAAGGACTCCAGAAGAATCTAAGAGCTCAGTTTGCTGAATAAAAAACATAATAATCAAGTAAAAAAATACAGAAAAAAAGAGGGGTTGAAAATATAAAAAAAGAGATAAAACATCATAGATTGTGCTAGCTTTTTTGTTTTGACTGCTTGCTATCTTATCTGAAAACAGAGAGACACAGAGATGGATATTCTGCAGAATAATTACCAGAAGAACAAGCAGCGATTGGAGAACATTAATGGAATTCTCGGAACGGAAATCAAGTAATTCGACATCGATCAGCAAATTCATTTTAATCAGCTTTTATAGAAATACAAAGAAATCTAGATGGATTTTCATTACAAAGTAAGAGCAATTCACACATTTTTACACACACACATACACTGCAAATCAAGGAACATTTAATATTATGAGCTGCAAGGTTTTTGATTGGTTGTTTGTGTGTTTGCCAGTCAAATGAGATTTATCAAGGGAGAGTTCCTTATTTGATATGAGCATTTACATTATTCTTGTACACGTTGACGACTGTAGGTATTACATCTTAAATGTATTCTAAGATAAGTATTTGATTTGTGACCTACTGTACTACTTTGGTTATTTTCTTCTCTCAGTTGCTCCATTCAATAAAATCGGTTATTATTATTCTTATTACTATTATTATTTATACTACCCTAGCATTAATTGTCAATTACTTTATATACTGCATGCACACTTCATCTCCTTTGTATTATAAAACATGAATCATTTCCTCTCTGAAAAATATTAAACACAACTTCGAATATGCATTCGGTGAATGCAATAAGTGGAATCATATGAGAGAAAAAAATGAAATATTAATAAATATTGTGGATAACAAAAATAAAAAGACAGAAACTAGAATTAACAAAGAGGGCCAGGCCTTTGGGAGCCAAGGAAGAAGAAAGAAAGAGATGAAGATAAAGACAAAGAAAACGAAGAAGAAAATAAAAAAATTAACCCAAGAGAGAAAATCTTTATTTGGGTTTTACTATCCCCCCAGAAAGCGGTAAGAAGAATACATTAAATAAAGGAAACAAAGGTACTTAAATTTTACAGAGAGAAAAGAATGCACTCAACTCTACGTGTCTTCGGGAAGACTAGCTTCATGCACTAGGCTGGATTCAGCAGATTCTCAACTGCTGCTTAAGTTGCTTAGACTAACTACACAAAGTTCAGAAGTGACTACAATGCATCAGTGGCTGCGTTCCAAGAGAGAATGTAAGAGAAAATGAAAGAGAGGGAGAAAAATGTTAGAATAATATGAAGGGTTTAGTGATGCGAAGAATCAAGGGCAAATATGATTATTGGTTAAAGAAATGCAATCTAGAGGGGGGGACAACTGAGCGAAATATTGAAGATAAATTGACAAAAATTTGCAAGTTTTTGTGGATTCAAAATTTGTCTAAAATTGTATTGTTGTTTTGATGCTTTCTCGCAGCAAGCAAATCGAGAAGACCAACTAAGGTACTCTTAAGAAGCCTATGGCTAAGGCATACGAGCACCCCTTCAACAGCGTCCATCACCCATTGAACTTCTCAGCTGTTAAGATCGCTGAAACCTTCCATGATTTCGTTGGACCAGAGCAAGTCTCCCCTCATTATGAGAACTTTACCATGTCCAGAAAGATGCTACTCAGTAAGATTCATAAATTAGGTTAACTTTGGGTTTTTTATTCATTTTTGTTGATCTTTATAATAGCATTCTGGGCTGGTTTCTTCGTATTGAACTTCGGTATGGCTACTGTCGATCTTAACTGGATCATGAAATCTTCCTACATCCCATGGATTTTCTGGTTCCAAATCATGTATCTCTACGTTGAGGGTAAGCACCATATCTTCCTCCCTCTGCTCGTTAGATTCTACAGAAGAGCATCTGCTAATGAGATCTTCACCATGGAAGCATTCTACCATGAGAACATTGAGAATAAACTCAGAAATCTCTTGAGAATCACTAAAGGACAACTTGAATACTGGGATATCCACACTAGCTACGGTGAGATCAAGGCTGACTCCGTGAATAACTTCCTCGCTAACGAGTATCTCAGACTCTAGAATCATATCACTGCTAGAGCCATCAACATTCTCAAATAAGCTCAAGCCTACGAGACTGCTAACCAAGCATAGACTCTTCAGAAACTCATCAACGATGCCACCGCTGCCATCGATCTTGCCCTCAAGGGAGACAAGAAAAGCGAAGTTCTCGTGAAGAGTCTCGAATCTGCCATTGATGGTATTTCCCAAGGATACATGGACTACAAGAATGATCCTCTTTTACCCTTCATCCTCTAATCCATCGAACAAAACGTCAAGAGAATCACTTCTCTCTCAGCTGAAGAGTAATTGGAAAGTTTTAAGAAAACTATTTATTCATTTCTAACTTTATTGTTATTTTTAAAGCCAAGCTAAGTTGGTTTCTCTAACTGCCGAGCAACTCAAGAGCGTCAAGGATAACGATGTCAGAGCTCGCAGAGAATTCCTCGAAACCTTGCCAAATCTCGATAACAACGTTAAAAATATCGATACTGTCAAGAAACAACTCTCAGCATGGGGCAAATGAGTGCTACATCACCTGGGGAGACAGTGTAGAAAAAGAGGATTTGTTATTTTGTCTGTAATAATATCCCAATTCTGGTAAAGAAAAGCGGAACAAAGGATCAAAGACCTCTCGTTTTGTCTTTGCATTTTAACATTTCTTAATATTCTCATCTATCTCTATCTCTCCACTGTTGGCAAGATTATTCTTCCAATTACTCTATTTGCATGTTAACACTCTCTCATAACAAAATCAAAAATCACAATTACACATACAATTATTACATTCTTCACTTTTTTTTTAATTAAATTGACACAAAGTAGCAAATTATTATCAATAACATCAAAAAAAGGAGATAAGAGAACAATAATAATAATATTAAAGACAATATTAAAGTGATTAATAGTTCAAATATTACTGCAATCATCAGAGAGGTGATGGATTTAAAAAATACAAAAAAGATTAAGCGATCAGCTGTTTATGAGTTTATTGTTAGCTAGAATCAAGAAGAAAAACAATGAAACGATTAGCACACAGAGGGGATTATCAAAATCAGTCAAATAAAAAGTTCAAAAGAGCTAACATACATACACGCTCATAGCAATATTTTTAATCTGAGTTAGCTAAATTGATTATTTTTTTTGTTTCAACGCCAGAGAGAGAGAGAAATCAATTCAATAAACAAACAAAAAGTAACAAATTGACAAATTCTTAGAGGCTTTTTCCACTTAGTAATCGCTAAAACAACACACAAATACACCACCGTACACAGCAACCACAAACTGCTGCAAATAACAATTAATCTACTAAAACATTCTGTTTGTATCACTCTTCATCTATCTATTCCTTCAATGAGTTGTGCTGGCTATTTCTAAAGCTTCAATCGAACTTAATACTTCAAGACTGGATCCAAACTATGGATGATTAAAGTCTAAAGCAAGAACAGCTTCTATAAGATCTTCAACACTCTCCTTAAGCCATTCTCAGTGTTCAACTATGCAGCATCCGCGTAATAGCTCCAGCAAAATGACGAAGATGAATCCAAGCGATTCACGTTGGATTTCTTGTAGCTCCCATTTGCTGCGTTCATGTCTAAATAACTCTAAGAACTACAGCAAGCACAGAAGTACAAGAGATTGTATGACAGACCTAACCTTTTCGCATATCAAGAAGGATTATCTGGATTAAGATGTAAACAACAACAATATAAAGAATTGTTCATTGAGGTTTTATGATTTATTTATATTTCTTTTATTTCTTCACAGAGGAGGGTAATTGTGATTATGGTGCATTCAATGGTATCACACAGAAAGATAGATTCGTTCATGCTTTGTAGTTGATTGGCAATCCAATGGCTATGG
>Ga0302285_10001475_pt1 | contig 13053 bp, 8 predicted proteins | sample III_Fen_E2_2_FD_200455 | JGI IMG/M metagenome (GOLD analysis project Ga0302285, IMG submission 200455) | Peat permafrost microbial communities from Stordalen Mire near Abisko, Sweden - III_Fen_E2_2 | ecosystem: Environmental > Terrestrial > Soil > Wetlands > Permafrost | place: Sweden: Abisko...
ATTCAGTGATTGTTTAGTTAGGAATAACCTGAACACCTTTTATAAATGACCTTTCTCAATTTCACTGAGTGTAATAAGTTTCTCAGAATAGTCTAATCTATTATCCTATTATTTCTGATGATACTAAATTCAAATTATCCCTTCCCTATCATCCGATTCAGTGTTTGAAAAGTAACAATCTGAAATCTAAGCTTTCAGGAAGTTGTTTGTAATACTCATGATTTATCCCTATTATCGAAAGTTCTTTTTTATTTCTCCATTAAAGAACCCTTTGTTATGGTAATAGCCAGTAATGCAATTGGATTATTTGAGTATTTATGAATTAGGTGGATATTTTTAGTGATTATTGAAAGTCAAATATTAAATGGAGAGAACAAAAAAGTTAGAGAATATATTATTTAAGGATATTAAAGCAAAGTCTAGGACATTATTGTTTTATTCTCATATTTTATTAACCTCTTATTTTACGTATTCTCTGTAAAATAATTGCAAAAAACAAAAGCAAAAACTGTATCTTCTCAGAATTATTGCAAAGAGTCAAATTATTTTTAAATTACTGATAGAATTATTTGTAAATCGAAACAAATGAAGAATAGATGCCATATCCAGCTTCTTTAATCGAATAGGTATAGCTTAGCAGACAATCCGGGAGGACAATGCTTGTAATTGCGTGAGATGGAATCCTGTTGAATATCAGGATTGCTTGCTGGAAGGATATGCAAATGGAGCTGTGAAATACCGTCAGATTAAGAGAAATTTTACAAATAAAATACTTGCCGAATTCGATGGAAATGAAAATAATCATAATACTAACAACAATAAAGATAAAGCTAAAAGTGTGAATTGCTTAGAATTCCTGCCTTCGAGTTAGAGCTTTTTGAGTGGAAGAAGCGATAGTTTAATTAAACAATATGACATCGCAACTGGCAAAGAACTTAGAAGCTTAAGCTACCATAAAAATCGTGTCTTTGCGTTAAAACACATTAACGAATAATGCTTTCTCAGTGCGGGATGGGATCATACAGTATTTTTATTCGATTTGAGAGCGAATAAAGTATAAAAGTACATCTACGGTCCAATGGTATTTGGCGATGCGTTGGATTTCAAGAATTATCAAGTGTTGTGCGGATCTTGGAGAGAACACAAGCAGCTTGAGATATTTGATCTTCGCAATGATTCATCGGAGGAAGTCAAATGGGAAATTATCTCGAAAGGAGATACACCAAGTTATGTTTATTCTTGCTAATTTTCAAAAGTTAACGATAAACACATTGTAGCTGGATCTACAGGGAAATATGAGCTGAGAATATTCGACAGAGAGGAGAATAATGCCTGTATTGATGCTATTGATCGTACACTTACGAAAGGAGTATTTTCGTTGGATTTCAGGAATAACTCCAATTCACTTTCGTTTGGAACATCTGATGGGTAGTATGGGCTACTTGAAATCATCTGAATAGGGAGCTTTCAAATGTATTAAAGCGGCATTGCTGGATTGTATTATTTTTTTGTTAGTGTAATGTAAATACAAATTAAAGGGATTGCTCATTTGCAGACTAATAATTCATTAATATTAACAATAAATAGATACATTTCAGTTATTTTCAAGATACATTATGTTACACAGTGGATGCTTCAATAGGCATTTTATATTCTGAAGGTGTTCTGGTTGCTCTTTAGATTCGATTTCGTATACTGCTGAATTCTTTAAACATTGATGGACTTTCATCATTCATAACCTTTTATATTGGCTTATCGAATTATGTATGCTGGATGTAGAGCTTAGCAAGATTACTCTCGCTTTTTCTAAAAGATGCTGTTCTCATGAAGTAGCTATGCTTTGGTGCTTTTGAATTAACTGGCGAAGCAGGAAAGGTGAATTTAGGAGATGACTGAGCTACCGGTGTTGGAGTAGAATTAGATTGGGGAATGATAGGAGCAGTTGAAAGTGAAATAAATGGAGATTTTAAGTTTCTAATTTTAACTGAAGACGGAGAGCGCTATGCTAGGGATATCTGAGTATGCTCTGTGCTGCTGTATTGAGTGTTCATGTAAGAAGAAAATGTTGGTTTATGTGAGTAATGGTTGGTAGTTGGTGGTGCGCAAAAATATTTTTTAGTGACTTTGTCAAAGCGAGGATAGAAATCAGGGCTTTAAGGTAGCATGAAATCTTATTCATTGAGGTGATTACGCAGTCGCTAATAGCGGTAATGGTAGACATTTGCATTTTCATTCCAAAGTTGTTTTGCTTGAGAAAACAACAAAATACCACAATAAAAGTTCAAGAAATTGGATGATGTTCTTATGTTTTACTTTCAGATTTCCGATGAATAATCTAGTCTAAATCGGCGGACTTCACAGAATCTGCAAACTTATCTAAGTCTCGCTCCAACTGGGACTAGCAAACAATGGAGGGAAAATGCATCGTTTCAAACTCATCTTTCTTGAAATAACAAAAATAAATACCTTAACCCTGTGCATTCAGAACAAATTGCCCTTTTTGTATTATCTTGTTTTTACTGAAAACTTTTCTCTTCTTATTCTTCATAAATAAAACAGCCTTCTTCTCCCCAAAAGAACACTAAGACTAGTAAATACTTGTGTTACCCTCAGTAATGTTAAGTTATTTCCAAAATTACTTGATTCTACTGAAAACAATAATCCTTAATATTTATTAGAGTAACAAACAATCTATTCAATTTAAGCCATTAATATAATGAACTTTTATTCACTTTTTTTTTATCATTTCTGCTCAGCAGGTACAAATATTCTCCTTGTTCTTCTTCGAACTCAAAGAAATTCCTGTCTGCTGATAGATATTTCCCTAAACGATTGAAATAATATCAATAGCCAGACTATTTTCGTTGATAATACACAGAAGATAGCATTATTTACAATAGATTTAACATTCCTTTTACAAAAAAGGATAGTATTTTTTCTTAAATTTTGTATCTCATCTAGCTCTTCTAAAACTATGCTGTTGATTGATTCAGCTCTTTTTGAAATAAACCAAGAGAGATATCTATCACTGAAGACTAAAGCGTGGATTCTCCTCTAAACTGTTTTAGAGAGTTAGACTGTCATCAAAGCTTTGTTTTTCTAACCTAATAAATTTATAAAAAAAGCATTTTAAAGAAAAAGTAACATATTTGAATTGAAGCATACTATCTTTCATATGTGAAGCCACCGAAATCATTCTTCTTGGAGAATCTCAGCTAGCTATTTTAATCTGCTGGTGTGTCGGTATTATCCATTTTTAAGAAATTCTAAAAGAATAATTATTCAAAATTGTTAATGACAATCATCCAATACTATCATACCTAATCGATATTTTGTAAATCAAGGGGATTAGTGATTTTTGGGATAAAAGGAGGTTCAGCCTTTAACTTTTCAAATAGCTCCCAGTCAACTGATGAAAAAAATGGATGCTCACGTATTTCAAGACTTCCTTTGGGGCCACATCCAAGGCGTAATGTTCTCTGTTAAGGTAAAAGAGTTCAAAATATGTAGACAATTATTGAAGAATAGAATATTACATTTCGAGTCAAGAGACCACGAAGAAGAGATTAGCACTCGATTGAATGCTTGTTTTTGATGAGTACATCTTCTGTGACAATACGAGACATCATTCTTTCTTTGTTTTTCTCATAAAATGGTGGTGCTCCATTTAACATCTCATACAAAACAGCGCCCTACAAAATGGTTTATACTGTTAATTCTTGTAATTGATTATGATTTATTCTTACAAAACTCCACCAATCGCTAGTGGTGTTGTGTCCATTTTTAGTAATAATCTCAGGTGCCATGTATTCAGCCGTGCCGCAGAAAGAATATGTCAAAGTGTTTCCTTGATTAAAGTGATTTTTGTAAATCTATTAGAGATTTTTCATATCTTACTTGTCTAAAGTTTTTTAGAAAGTCCAAAATCTGCGAGTTTAATATGTCCAGAAGCTGCCATAAGTATATTTTCAGGCTTGAGATCTCTATAAACAATATTTTCCTTATGCAATTTTTCTAATGCTAAGAAGATTTCTGCTGCATAAAATTTGATCTTATTCTCAGAGAAAAATGGATTTTTCACCATATGGCCGAAGATATCACCTAAAACATAAGTAAAAACACTACTTAATTGAAAGAAATAGCTTTATCATACCTCCTTGGCAGAACTCCATGACGATATAAAGCTTATCAGGACTTTAGAATGCGAACATGAGCTGAACTATGAAAGGAGAATCTACATTTTCAAGAATAAAGCGCTCTGTGCGAGTCTAAGAAATCTACGTTTTGCTTTTGATTTAGCTTTTTTTAAGGATCTTCATAGCGTATAACTCATCTATTGGTTTAATTCATCGTTAAAGTAAAAAAGAACTAGTATTTTGACATGCTTACTATTCTCATTTTTCTGTACTAGAAACACTTTGCCAAAAGATCCTGTTCCAATGCACTAAAGCAAATAAACAGCTATGAAGGAATAATCATTTAAAATCTTAATAATTTAGTCATCTAATATACCAACCTTAATGAATTTAAAATGTTCCAAAGATATGTGTTCACGAGGATCACGAATAGTAGATCCTTTTATATCAATCTCAACTACTTCATTAGGGATTGTTTGCGGTTCTGGTTTAGCGCATATATTTCCCATATTGCTACCTTAAAACGGAGTTCTTCTTGATCTTCCTTATTTCGTTAAGCAAGTATAATATTTTATGATTGATGTTGTCTTCTGCCTATGGCCTATACGTTTCAGCTGTTTTTCTTTCTTTTCAATTTGGAAGCTTTACTTGCCCAACAATAATGCGCTTAGTTTAGGTTAATTTATGTAAATCTAAGAAATATCCAAACTAATAAAATAATCTTCTCGCAGTTTGCTCTTTTATTAAAGAATATCATCCCAAAGTATGCTACTTGAGGGAATGAAAATTAAAGCCATTCTCAAATTTCTGGTATCGACGCATCTTCGCATTTTTTTTTTTTAAAAATAAATCTTGGAAAAGAAAGAGAGATTAACCATCGAATGCTGTTTAGTATTAATTATTGGGATACTATCTTTAATCCTTATCTTTCTTTGAATATTTAGGTTGATTTATCTCATTTTGATAGCAGTACCTTAAATCCTTTTTATGAATATAACTTGCAAATAAACTGCAGTTTTTTTTGTTAGTAAGCTAATATTATATTTGATGTGTTTGTTTGCTTAAATGCATTCATTTATTAAGTATTTTATTTGTTTTAATGTTTCATTTTATTTATTATTTGTTGACTGAGTAAATAGAGATTATCTGCACAAGCAGAATACTTACATTTTATGTAAGATTATGAGTAAGTGAGTTAGTTAATTGTTCTTTTTTTAGAGTGAATGTTGCAGGCATTAGTGATTAGAATTTAAAGAAAAATATTTTTTATAATTTGACTGATCCAAACTGGATTTCAGTGAAGTATTTTTGAAAATAATGATTTAAATCACTACAATGGCGACAATGTTGTTGATAGATTCCATGAGAATTTCTTCATTGAGAGATTTTGGATGAGGTAGTCGTTTGGAGTTAAAAACTATCTCTCTCAATTGATGAATTCTCATTATTTGCGGAATTACTATGCAAATGCTTCAAAGGGGTAACTTGTTTTGTTCTCCGTTTTTGCCATAGTTCCACCGATGAGGTACTGGAAATGAAAAACAGGAATTCTGGCATCACTGGAGAACCTAATTGGTTTACACAAAACGATGCAAAGGCAGGAGGATAATGCGAGGTTTTCACTATCCAATGGTGATTAAAAAACAGCTTTGCGAATAGTTTGGTGTGAACCAGAATGGTTGGAATAATTACAAGGATTTTGATTTCATTTAATGATTTGGCGGAATTATTAATAGAGTTAGCGCTTCAGATTCTTATTATTAACTGTTAAATAATTAAGAGTAAAATTTATTCAAAATTGATATTCTCTGGGGGGGATTAATTATGTTTGAATTACCTTCAAAGCTTGATTTAGAAGATAGGTATAATTAGAAGGTAGTTATTATCAGTTGGCATGACAGAATGATAGATTCTTATTGTTTCTCAAGATAAATGGTTGTTTAGTAGCTTGGGAAATATCGAAGAATCTAAATTGTAGAATTTTAGACTTTTGAGGACATTTTATCAGTTTACTAATAATGAGACTAATTCAAGTACTAATTCATTACTCTCTCAGATGAGAATACTATACAGCAGCAGTTAGAAATACAGACTAATTAAAGTAGCTTTAGTGTGCATATGTGTGGGGGGCGCATGACTAATCAGTTGATTAATTTTAGTGGTAAATTTTATTTTTGAATTTGAATTTGTTTGTTGGTTTTTGAAAGATTTGTGTTTGTGTATTAATTTGTGTTTTTTTTTTGAAATGATTTTGAATTTATTGCCTTTTTTGGTAGAAAATATAAACAAATTGCGAGATTTCCCTGCACGAGCAAATGCAGAAACAATGAATGATATTGTTAAAATTGTGTTTGAAAAACTGCCTTCTATTAAGTTGTTGTTGTTGTGAAATTTATTGAAAACTTATACATGGGACGATGTTTCCTTGTGAGTAGGTTCCTATCTGTAGAACTTCAAGTCAAGCCTACGAGAGACACACTTGTCAATGAATGGGCATTGGGTGCAGTGAGGATTGCAGGAGGGGAAGCAATCTCTACTAGCAAGTTAAAAACTTATAATTTTCATTTGACAACCTAAAAACTTCTAAAGATTCAGTTAAAAACTATGTTGATAGTTGTTCTAGGATTGATAAAATTGCAATCCACTCCTACTCTAGCTATGGGAGGTGCGCTAAGAGGATCTCTAGGTGATGTTTCAGAGAAAAAGAGATATGTAAATGAGGTTGCTTGCAGAACTGATTGAATGTGACTTTAAAGAGAGTTAAATGTACAGCATTCATCATTGTTGTTCAACATAACGGGCTCATATTGCACTGTCCTTCCTCTTATCCATTGATTTTTGCTCTTAACAGCAGTTCCTCCTTCGCCTAAATCTTTAATTTGTATATAATTTGATTATTTTCTCTCCCCTCTTCTTTTTTTAAAAACAGGCGTTTGGCCCCTATGGAAATATCATTTCAAACTTCTTAATTTGAATACAAGTTTCCCATGTGTCTGCGATTTCAATTTTATTTTTTTCAAAATTGCCTATGAGCTATTGATTTTCTTTCTCTGCCACAGCAATACTCTTATTTTTGGCGTAGATAATAATACTTTCAAAATGATAAGATTAATAAAATAGGTTTGAAATTGTCTGTAATTTGCTCCTTTTTCAGACACTGAAAGGATTAAGTGAAAAAATCACAATATCCTATGAAATTAAAGGGAATATTCCCTAAATATATTAAAAAGTATCTCTTTCTCTTTATCTTTTGAAATTCTTCTTTTTTTGCTCTAAAACCCAATTAAGTAGTTAACTTTGAAGCTTCTTTGCTATTGTGATTTAAGATTAGATTACATTACATACACACATTCTTAATGCTTCTAAATTCCAATAAAACCAATATATTCCTGAAAGGTTGTGCTTTCTAAAATCCAAACTATATCCTTGCTATGGATAACTCATTCTGTTTTTTAGTGTGAATCTGCTGGCTTATTTGCAGGTACTAACTCATCTTTCTTGAATCCATGTTCCTAAAAAATGCAAAAATAAGCTTAATGTATTCGTTTTTATTATCCAAAACAAATTACTGTTCTCCTTGTGTCGATTTTGTAGATGTGTCTTTGATAAATGTACACCACAAAAATAAGATCTAAAGTAAAAGCAAAAAACTGTTATTTAATGGTCTAAAAATGTTTTTGATTACCATCTCTGAAGCAAGAGAGTCTTTTAAGCCAAGGCATACTGATGACAAAAGCAAATAAATCATCAACGATAGTGTTGAGGAATTTGTAAATCATTGTTCTCCAAGGAAGATGCTCAACACTCTTCAATTTGTAGTTGATATATAGCTAAGGTGTCATGTTGATGAAACCTAAGAAATTGAAAGAAAGGTAAAAATAAGATAAAACCTGATTTGTCTTGAATCTTTTATCTTACCAAAGAGATAAATGAACCCAACAAGGGTAGTGATGATAAAGGAATACCATCCTTTATGTTCTTCGTAGAGAAGAGAATAAATGGTATAACCGACTAGCATTGGGAAGAATAGCATGTAAAGATACTTGGTGGCAGTTTTATCAAACTCCTCAGTTGTTCTGACCTGAAAAAATGAAAGAAAAAACAAAAATTAAAGATTATTAAATTTGAAATAACTTACATATGATCCATTATGATCGATTTCAAGGAAAGGGAACTTCTTATCCTTTCTCATCTGACATTTTGCAGTCCTGAAGATCTTCCAAACCGTTACAACTAGCTCAATTGAACTTGAAAGAAGAATCAACCAACTTGTTTCTTCACTATCAAAGAGATATAGTAGAATAATGCCTTCAAATAAGAGACTTGTGTAGAGACTTCTCAAGCTAAGTCCTTAGTAGTTCTTCAAGTTGTTCCAGTAAGAAATATCTAACAATCAGTTAAGATATTAGAAAGTTAGAAAAAATACAAAAATTCAAGGAAATATTTTACCATTTTTAACAGCTAACAGCTCAAACACTGAGTGTAGCATCGATACAATGAACGTAACAGCGAGATAATAAGGATTGTTATCGCCGAGAATTTCTTTAAATTGATCAGTAGAAGAATGATCATGAAGTCCCCATTCAGTCTGTTTATCAAAGGTTTCTTCAATTTACAGAATTATCATGAACTTAATATGCCAGTATGGGTAAAACACAACAGTCGATTTTTATTTAGAAGATTAGAGAACAAGACAAACTTATCTACTAATCTTAGCAATTAATTGAAGTGTTTAAGTCAGTGCATGTTTGAATTGTTACTAGAGTTGACCATTTTTTCTTATTAAAGCTTGATGCCTTCTTCTTGAGTATTTTCTAAAGAAATGTACTGATTTCTAAATTTTAAAACTCTTTACACGAAGATCAAATAAATTATTTCTTAAATGAAAAGTGCAGTCAAATGAATCTAAATCTTCTGTGGAATTTAATGGGAAAACATCCAATTACCAAAACAATTGACGTAATATAATTTAACTCAATATCGTCACTTTAGCGAAATGTTGTGAATCAAATTGAGAAGGGATAATCTCTTAAAAAGAGGAACACAATATAATTAAATAAATAAAAAATTCAATAAATCCTCTTAATTTTATATCAACTATGAAGTTAGACAATTCAATCGTAGCCTTGGTTACTGGAGCAACTAGTGGCTTAGGTGAAGCTACTGTTTATGCTCTTCTTGAGAAGGGAGTGAGAGTCTTTATGGCTGACAGAAACGTTGAAAAGGGAAATGAAATTGTTGCAAAATATGGTAAAGATAGAGTGAGAATTCTTAAGGTTGATGTATCTAACGAGGAAGAAGTTAAAAATCTTATCGCAGCAGTGGTGGAAGCATTTGGAGCTCTCCACCTTGTCCTCAATTCAGCAGGAATCATCTCAGCTGGTCTCATCGTTAGTGGCAAGGTAACATAATAAATTTGTCTTTGAACCTTCCCTGATCCTGTTAAATTATTTAGAATCACGATTAAACCATAAAAAACGAAGACCTTCTTAGAGTGCTTGATGTTAATGTTGTTGGAACTTTCAACGTTTCCAAGCATGCCGCACATTAGATGATTAAACAATAACCAATAAACGAATTCAAAGAGACAGGAGTCATCATTAATGTTGCCTCAGTTGCTGGTATTGAAGGCTAAAGAGGTTAGGCTGTTTATGCAGCTTCAAAAGGGGCTATCCTTGGTAAACAAAAAACATATTTCTTTGGCTTAATTTTGATTTCTAACTTGCTTACAAATTTTTGTAAAGGTATGACTCTCCCCCTCGCAAGGGATCTAGGAAAATTCGGCATCAGAGTTGTCGCTATTGCTCCAGGAATCATCCAAACTCCAATGGGTGCAACCATGCCAGACAAAATCCTTGACTCACTTTCTAGAGCAAGTGCTCTTGGCAGAGTTGGTCATCCTTCTGAATTCGCTGATGCTGTCCTTGGATTAGCTTCCAATTCCTTCATGACTGGATCTGTATTCCGTTTAGATGGTGGTATTAGACTACCTCATATGTGAATGATTCATTATCTGTCAAACTTTGTGCATTTAATGTTAAACATATCATTGCAAATTGCTTTTTTCCAAGATTAATTTGTGAGAATATTGATTTTAATAAAGCTGCTGTTATCAGCTACCATATTCCTAAATATTAATATTTATCAAATCATAGACAACACAAAATCAATTAAGTTTCTTGGCTGACTACAAAAATTTCGGATAAAAAAGTTAATTTTACAAACAAAAAAAGTCAAAATGAAATCCGTTAGTTTCGCTTAGCCCTCTACCTTAGCTGTGCCATCTTAATAATAAAACAATGAACCACTTCTTCTCATTATCCCAGGAGAAGAACCCGCAGCTTAGATTGAGCTCATCAAGTCTATGCAAAAATTCGCTGTTGTTGATCCTCAAAGTGGAAGTTACTTAAGAAACAACTATGAGATGATTAAACAGCACTTATTCACAGATAGCTTAGACATAAAACAAAAATTAGAAGATGAACTCAAACCACGACAATAAGAAAGGAAAGAGAAATCCAAAAAAGACGATATAAGATTTGTCGATAGATTCATCAGCTACAAGCAAGAAAGCAAAAACATCAAAAGCAAGTATACATCCAGCATAATTGAGATTAAAAGTGAAAGAGATTTTCTGAATGATCTGTCCAAAAAGATTGCAACAAATGTTTGCTATGAAGGTCCCAGCTAGAAGTAATTTACATTTCCCTTAAACAAGTGCAAGATACTAAAGCCTAAGAAAAGCAAAAACTCAATTATTGGAGCATCGATACCGAAATTAGATGGACTTGAGTCAAAAAGTAAATCGTTTTTTGAGGACGGTGAAGTTGAAAAACCAGATAAATCAAAAGAAGAATCTGAAGAAGAAGTTGTTGAAGAGGAGGAAGATAATGATGATGATAAAAGTAACTTCGACACGACTTCAATGCGGAGCAAGTCTCGTACTCAAAAGGAAAGAGAGTGGGAATACAGTAGCTAAAAAGATTATAATATTGTTGAAATTCAAAAGCTCACAGATCTTCAAGATAAAGTACATGCGTTTATTAAATTATGGTCGTTTTGTGTGAGACTTTGCCTAAGTTTATAAATGTTGACAGGATTTGATGGAAGACTTGGTTGGTATTCATTAAGAAATAAACGAATAAGGAGATAAAGGCAAGGAAGAAGATAAATCTTCCAAGCTAGATGCTAAAACAAAGGACAAGCAGCGCTTTTAAAAAAGGAGAGTTGGAAATACTAAAACAGAAAAATCTCTTGATGAATTTTATGCATTGAGTATTCATGAAAAGCTGCAATAAGTTGCTCAATGCGATTGGTATGAGCTACACAATTTGTTATTAGTTAATTATTATTCTTTTCCTCATAGGATAGATAAGATAAGTCTATGCTTTGATTTAGCAAGTGAGGTACACCCAGATAATATGCCTGAATACTATCGTGAAATTAGCTCCCAAGCTAGAGATGTTATGACATAAGGACCTGATTTCAAAGGAGCTTATTTTGAATTGCAACGAGCAGAGATTCTTGACCTCTAAGATACCTACATAGATGAAACAAATATTGCATTTTCTGATCTGTTAAATATTCTTGGAGATCGTATCCCTGGTGATATGATTTCTAGATACGAAGATTCCAGATATCTCATTGAAAACGCTGCAGCTCAAGATTCGGAGGAAGGGTTTCACTTGGAGACTAACGAAAAGTAAAATTATTGTTGAAAATCATAATCTGATTTACAATTTGCGTTTTTTTAGAGTGATGTATGCGAATTAAATTGAAAAAGTAAAGAACTACAATACCTGGCAAATGAAGAGATATTATTAAAAGACAAAATCATGGGCAGATAAGGAATTTCAGTCAGATTATAAGGATATCGTTGGAGAAACAAAGACTCTCACAGATTGGCTTATGGAAGATTTGTTTCATATTCGCAAGGCAACGATAAGCTCATAAGGACTTGACTTTACTCCAAAACTGAATACAGCACTTTAAAATCAGCTTTACCATAAGTTCGAGGAGAAATTGCTTATTTTGCTTTAGATGATTTTGTTTAGAGAACCTATTGTAATTGATAAGAATGGAAAAAATCCAAAAGGCTTAAATGAGTAAGATCTCATTCAGGAAAGACTCAGAATTGAACAATTGAGATAAGAAGATGAAGATAATTTCTCAAAATTGCATCATTCCGAAGAGGAATTGATAATGGAACTCAAAAGTGTCCTTAAAAACATTAAATAACTGACTGGTAAATAGATAGATGGAAGATCTAAATCAGAGTTATTAAGAATATTCTTAGTCGATTATAATGAAATTGCAAAATTCAAGAGAGAGCAACTGTCTAAGATTAAAGCAATCGAAGCCTAACTTGAAACTTTTGACAATTAAGCCGGGGCTATTCGCAAGAAATCTCCTTTCTAGCGTCTTTTCGAGTAAAAAATTGGTCATATTAAAGATCAAGATGATGGTGAAATCAGCGACTAACGAATACTCACTGAATTTACATAAAACAAAGCATAGCTGAACAAAGAAAAAGAACTAATTTTACTCAGTTCCGCTTAGATACTCAATGTGTAAGAACCATAAGATTAACAGTAATAAATAACCTCCTTAACAAAAATCAATTCCTCTGGGAATAATCCATCTAGAATGATGAATTCTCCTGCTACCTTTTCGATATCTAAAGAATCTGCTTCGAAATCACCTTTAGGCACGAGAGGAAACGATTAAAAATAATAAGCTAAACCTAATGAATAGGGCAACAACAAAGTTAGTCTCAATTCTTCTTCATCTTTTTAAAGATCTGATTCAAACAATAGTTTCGTTAAGAATCAAGAGTAAAATGTGCTGTCTCGTGTTGGCTCTTCATTGACTGCAAGGTCGAATTAAAGTGTCATAAGAGAGAACCAGAGCTTTCCAG
>Ga0302285_10001478_pt1 | contig 13049 bp, 8 predicted proteins | sample III_Fen_E2_2_FD_200455 | JGI IMG/M metagenome (GOLD analysis project Ga0302285, IMG submission 200455) | Peat permafrost microbial communities from Stordalen Mire near Abisko, Sweden - III_Fen_E2_2 | ecosystem: Environmental > Terrestrial > Soil > Wetlands > Permafrost | place: Sweden: Abisko...
TCAGTCTGCTCCTGATTTAACTCTAGCAAGTCCTTGCCTTCAAAACTAAGCTTTCAAAACAAACAATGAATCTTACACAAGGGGATGTTGTTTATCATACACGAACTGATCTTTGTAGGTGAGTTCTTTAAGTGCTGTGGAGTGCAATGATTGGGAGAGTTTCTGTCTTTGAAATTGAGCCTTTGAGAGATACGAATGAAGAAACTTCTTGTACTGGGAATCACTATTCTAAAGCAGTGTTCTCAATCGTGGATCGTAAGGCTGCCTCAAAGAATTCATAAAAGTATCTGCGTTTTCACTGAAATATCGCTTGTAAAGTAGTTTTTAAGTTTAGCACTCATCCTTCAGCCCGTTATCTGCTTTCTCAGCCTACTCATCGACTTTCTAGGTGATTATGCTCAAATTTCGAAGATGCTTACGGACTTCTAACACTCCAGCTCCTTAGGGTTTGCTCCCATCAGATGATGACATCAGATCCTGCAAATGAAAAAACAAATATCTCTTGAATGAAAAGTAGCAGTTTTCGATCTGGAGTTACTTTGTTCTCGATGCGCTGTTTGAAGCTATTTTCGATACCTGAGATATTTGAGAATAGTTTAGTGTTTTCCATCGAAGTATTTGAGCAGCCAGTAGAGTGCTTGCGCAGACTAACATTATCAGAGATAATTGATTTTAGTGTTGAAATTGACTTGGTTATGTTCTGCAATCTTACTCTCCTCTGCTACCGCTCTGCTATTGAATCCTAGTAGTTCTTGAGACTGGACATTCTCAGATTCTGTATCGAGTTTATCTTATCCATGATAATGCTGTTTCTCCCTTCCTGCTGATCCCTAAATGCAACTGATTTCTAAATCTTTCTATTCCCTGAGCCAAGAGCATGTCCATTTTCGTGTCTCGTGCCTTGCTGAGACTTTAACTTCCGAAAGAACTCCTCGTCTTCCATGTAATCATCCTCAGTATCATTTCCTTCTACTTCTCCATTCGTTTTGACTGAATCCCTATCTTCAAGACTATCTTTCTAACTCAGTTCTGGCAGTCCTTTAGTTTCTCGTATGTACATCCGTAAGTACAACTTTTTCGGTTCAGGGAGATGCGCGTACAACGAAGGGAAGTTTCGAATGTAAATAAGCTCTTCTTCATTTAGCTCTCCTTTGAGGTAGTCATTGAATCCTGCTGCAGTTTGATTATTGATCATTCCCTCTGGTCTGACTCCTTTCAAAGGAGACATCTCTAAGAAAGCATTGGAAACTCGCGAAGGTGTAGAACTTGTTTTCTTATTTTTCGCTAGAAAATAATTCGTGTTGAACCCGCTTGCACTCCCAATGCTGGTGGTGCTCTAACTCTTGTACCCCTTTTGCTCATTTTGTTGGATTTGTTGCTGTTTTCCTGGGCTTTAAGATGCCATTCCTCGGACTCGTGATTAGGATCCACTCATTTCAATGTGATAATTACTGAGATATTAAGAAAGAGAGATTAAAATATGTGTATGTCAGGGCTACTTACTGTTTTGCGCTAAGTGCTACACTTCTTAATTAATTTTGTAAGTGTTTCCAAAGCAAATTAATAGTTTATTTCCCTTTCGGTTTCTGAAGGGATTATTTTGAGGCTTGTAACCGATTCTATGCTTCAAACTAAATTTTCGTAGAAATAATACAAAGATTAGTATGAAAACATAGAGGTAAATGAAGGATTCTCATGTTAATTTAAGCGATTTCTCAATGCCTTTCAATGCTACGTATTTAATGTGCATTCTACATTCAAATATAATTTATAAAATGCAGGGGAGTAGTACAATCAATTTTGATTTGTATTGTACTTTGGTGAACCATAAATAAACTAGATACAGTTTTACAAAAAATCATGAAGATAATTCACAAATGCAAGTCGGATTGGATACATTCATTCAAGAACTAATTTCAATTAAATTCTATAAGAGGACAGAATAGCTTTATTAATAATAAGGGATGATCGATTATTAAGTTGATTCTGCGATCAATTTCATAAAGTAATAGAAGTAGAACTTCTTCTATTTATAATATCGCATCGCCCTGCAGAAACAAACTAATTTGCAACGAAAATCAAGATGCATCTGAACCTACCTATTCCAAAAAGCAACTCACAGAATATGACTTCAAAAGAGCTTCAATTAAAGAAACTCAACATCTCTAGGCCTCAATCTCTACATGCAACAGCATTTGCATAGGTCACCAAGGATTTCTCAAAACAACAATCGCAACAACAACGCTTGCTTCCAAAACGCCAGTCTCACTAATCAGAACAACAGTAGCCTGTAAAACAGACAGATTAATCTATTGTTTATTCAAGCAGCCCTAAGACTCGTTGCAGTAGTCTCAGTAATAAGAGCACTTCTCTACTTGGATTCACCTCTGCTATGACTTCAACCGAATCACACAGAAAAAGAGATTCTATCGAAGAATTCAAAATACTTGAAACAGCTTCTGAATCGCCAATAAATAAACTCATTGTTCCTGGTAAAATCGAACAGCTTAGAAGTAACTTCATTAAGAGAGAGTAACTGCTAGCCAAGAGACCGAACCATAACAAAACATAAAGCAGCTCCAATAACAGTAACGGAACATCTCCTTTGTTTCGTCTGAACTTAGACGAGAGGGAAAGAAGCGAGGATGAGTTGTTCAGTACCAGCAGAAGGGAAAGACGTGCTTATGAGCTACTTAAGAATAAAGTGTTTAGATCTCCTGTAAGTCTTGGAAACAGCAATAATAACAGTGAAATAGGAGTGATCCCTAGAGTCTCTGAGAAGATGCTCTCCAAGACATCTTATCTGACTAACAAACTCAACAAGTACTACGAGCACACAATGGGACTCGTCAGCTAAATTGAAAGTCGCAAACTATCCCTCAACATTCCTTCTATTCTCGCAAGCACGTAGTATTCCTTCGCCAACACATCCCTGAATGCAAACAGCAAGTGTCTCAACACAACTAGCAACAACAAGCAGAGTAGTGACCATAATAATAAAGACCTTAACTACCTAGTTATCACTAAGCCGTAGACCTAACCGATAGAATTGATTTCAAAGAAGAATGTTGTCAACATGGTAAAAGCCTAACCTTTTGAATTCTTTTACGTTTTCATCGAGACTAAATCAATGGCGACACCCTTGCGAGTAATGATCTCTGCGCCTCTTCAGAAAGTTAGAACATTTGTCTCCAAATCTACGCCGTTTCCGTCTAACTTTTCTCATGATTATGTGTCGTAGAGCACTTCAATCCGAGTTGATGATGCTGCTAAACGATAATTCTCGTTTTCAACAGTCTTTCTTGGAGTTGTGTCGTAAATGGAACAAGAGATTGGAATCCAAACATTCTTTGGAGATTCAGCTTTCAAATCACCAGAGAGCTCAATTTATTACCATCCTGAAATTCGGAGTCCTTTCAATGACTCAATGGATTTATTTCATAATACTTCTTCTGCAGATTGTCATAGTTCTTATCCAAGTCGCTCTCCTACCAGATAATTAAAGATGCCACTTCGAGAGCTATCCACTCCTGTTCTAGCATAAAATGTTGGTAACGTTTTATCATTTCAATAATTCAATTAACTCTTTTGTGGATCATGGAAGAACAGCCGAAATTAAAGCAAGAAGGAAGAAGCTTTAAATGCGAGTCACAAAAGATGGAGAAATCAAAAACTTTGAGAGGGACAACATCCAAAAAGTAGCCTAAATCACCATCTTTGATAGCTTCCAAGAAAAAGGGAACCAGGTTGATGCCAAGATCAAAGAAGTCCAATTAAGAAAGCACAATATCGACGAGCAAAACTACTTCAAAAAAGATTACCTTCAGAGATTTCGCTCAATGCAAAAATCTATGAGCTAGGCTAGACTGCAGTTGAGAAGACCTTCCATCCAGTGGACTTAGTTGATTATCGGAATCAATTCTTTATTAGTCTTGCATCATCAATTAAAAGTAACAGTTTAGAGATAAATCTGCTTTAACTTGAGTTGCTTGTCTTTCTTTTTCGAAATTATCTGATTTATTTGTCATTCATAAGAAAAAATGTGCTTCTGTTAGAAGACTGAGAATAGCCACTTTCAAGTTGAAGATTCTACTAGCTGGCTTGAAATCCAGACAGGTGTTGATGGGAGGAGAAGAAGGTGTTAAGAGAAGAGCAACCGCAGATGGAGCTAGAGTTTTATGGATCTATGCTTAGTAGATTAGAAGAACAGCGAGAACTAAGGCAGGGTTAATACTCTAAGAATGTCTAATTTAGCGACAAGAATCAGCTTCTCTCAGGAGGCATCTTTGCGTCTATGTTGACACAAGTAACAATTAAAGATAATAAAATCTCTCCCAGTTTTCCAAAAATCCTAATAATTTGTTCAGTAAATTTGATAATAACCAGATGGAGGGAGTTCTAGGAGAAGAAAGGTAACTTTCAAAGGATGCTTGGCTATCTGTTTGACAAGTTCTTCACAAGTGTCTTGGAGACCTCATCGAAAAATGAACACCCACTTTTTAATGACTTTTTCTCATAGATTTCTAAGGCAAAACGACTGGACAAAGTCAAAACAGAGTAAAATGAAACCAAAACTAACTTACATTTTTATCTAATAAATAATTGTAAATTTGCCTTTAAGCTAAGCACGTAACCGATTTATCGAGTGCTACTTGCAGCGGAGACGGAATGAGTATGCTTCTGATCTCTAGAAGTACTTTTCGTTCATCCATAGATAAAATGTAAGCCATTTTATCTTTCTAGACCAGTATATGACCTGATTAAATTACAGGAAGTGAGGTTTGGACATGTGAAACTGCTCTTTAGGAAAAGGCAAGAAGAATCAGGATTGGATTTCAAGACGAATAAATTTGTAGTGGTGAGTGAAGATAGGGAACAAGAACTCAATAATCTTCTTTTCAATTAAACTGCGCCAGCAGTCTAAAGTGAATCTCTGAATCCACCCAAGTTTTTCATTGTCCCAAGCTTTGAAGTCCTCAAGCAAGTTATCTTCGAAACCGTAGCACAAGCCAAGGACGAGAACATTGTAAAAAGGCTTAGAGAAGAAAAAATTAGGAAAAATTGGTCAGAATCTACTTTCCTGAAACATCTTATGGGACATGAGGATATCAGTGTAGAAGAAAAGCCTATTTAGAAGAGTAAATGATAAATCAAGTTTAAAGATTAATCAGTAAAAAAGAAGCCGAGACATTCACCAATAGTATCTACAAATGAAATTAACTGGAAATAAAGAGTATTCTCTTTTTTTTATTAAATATGATCTATGTAATCTGTGACAATGAGAGCTAAAACAGAACGAGACAGAACGAAATTAAAAAACATAAACTTAGGCTCACAAATTGGGTGGCTTTTGAGAGATAAATCGTGTCAATTACCTGTTATGTGTCATATTAAAATACTAATTGCAAGGAATTTTGTTAATTTTTGTAGAATTCAAGGAAAAATAGAAAAGAAGAACATTATGGAGAAGGCTACTTCAAAGAAGGATAAAGACCATAAGGAGGATGATCTAGAAGAACAGCGCAACAAGGGACATCGTGGCTTGAACAAGAAATTGAAGAAGCGTAGAAAAAATGAAAAAGAAACAAAGAAATCGAAAAGACAAAGTAAAAAGGACTATGCTGATAAGCGAGATCAATACAGAGAGGAGTATTTCGCGCAAGGAGATAAAATCAAGGATAAAGATGCGAAGGATTCCAAAGGAATTAAGATTGTTAAGCTAAGAAAGGCTTTGCAGAAGTTCTTGAAGATATATGAAGACGATATTTAAGATGTCAGGGGAATATTTGCATCGCTCGATGAAGGAGAAGAAATAGAAATACAAGACATCGAAAACCCGAAAATCAGAAATTATTTAGAGAAGATCTTTGGATATTTGAAGCTGAGGTAGAAGACAGGTAAGCTAGGGTTTAGGAAGACAGACAAAACAGATTTCTCTTTGGGGACATACATGAATGCCTTGATCAACGATGAGCTATTGGTTGTCTCAGAAATGAACAATGCTAAAAAGGATAGGAAGCATAATCACTCAGCTGAGGGGTCTAGCTCAGATAATAGAAGTGATGAGGAAGAAGAAAATGAAGACAATGATGATGAAGAAATAGAAAAACCACACAAAAAACATAAGAAAAATGATAATTCAGATAGCGACGAAGATAATAGTGTTGATGGAAGCGACTCGGATTCTCAGGAAGGACACTCACAATCTAACCAAGCTGCAGACAAGCAGAAGAAATAATCATCCAATGATGACGCTGCTAAACCAAGAGTAGTAGGTCCTTCTCTTCCTCCTCCGAAAGCTCAAATACTGCCTTCATTGATTTCATAAGAAGAAAAATAGAAATTCATTGAGAACAGCACAGCAGCAGCTGGTCCATCTGTCATAAATAAAAGCGAAGTAGGTGGATGGGTAGTTGGAGGAGATTTAGATTCGTTCTTGAATGACTCCTTCAAGGAAGTCGAATCTTCCAAAGTCAAACAGTTCTTAACTACTAGAAAAGTTCCAGAGAAACGTGTGAAACCAGCAGAATTAGATGTTTCTAGAATGGCATAAGGCAGTGCTCCCTTAGAAATGGAGAGTGTGATATAAAACGAAGACAAAATGATGGTTGCTTAGTAGGCTTACGAAGACAAATATAGATCAAAAACCTTGATGGAAATTCATTAAGAGCAGCTGGCTAAGAAGAAAGAAGAACAAAAGGGAAAGCCGTAAGAAAGAAGGCCATTCGACAGAAATGAAGACTTGCAGATAAAGAAAACAGACTCCAAAAAAATATTTGCTGCTCTCAAAGACAGCTTCCAACAAGGCCCCAAGTTTCTGCCTGCACAGGGGAAATGAGCATTCTTTTGAGGAAGCAGTCATGTGCTTATGTGAAAATGAAATTCTAAGAATGCTATGCTGTTGTGTTCTGATATGAAATATTAAACATGTGCTTTTATTAAATGTAATGTATTAGATTAGTTTGATTGAATTGCTAATCTAGCCTATCAATTTGTCTATCTCAACAAAAAGATCCAATAAAATCACATATTGGTTATGAAGAAATTAAATTGATTAGTCGGAGCGTTGTTAATAAGATTATTAGCAGTTGTCTGTCCTTCAGTGTCCTTCTTTGAAGTAACTTATTTCGGTGTTGATGGTTGCTTCTTCAAGGGACTGCGGTTTTATTAGTTAATAGATTTCGAGGATACTTATGCTAGCAGTTTCACTCCACTGTTGTTGTAAATCTTTTCTATGGTTGTGTTTTCTTGTGTTTTTGTCCTGCTAGATTAGGGAAGCAATTGCAGACTATTACTGCTGCTGTGATGCTAAGACATTGCTTTCTTTTTCCGCTCTCTGTCAGCAATGAAACTAGCCTTCACGTTTTCTGGCATTTCTATGTAAAAATGATGAGAAAGTTTAAGAAAATCTATGGAATGAGCCTGAGCTGATTACATATATTTTCTAGGCCGTATTCTTGGATTAGATCGAGGACATTGGCATTAGCTTCTCCTTGCATTCTCTTTTCCATTTTCTCTTTGACCATCTGCCTTTCTATGTTTTGATGCTTGGAAATGGCCTCCATTCTCTTACGGAATTCGCTCTTTTCTTCCCTGCAGTTTCATCAGCATAATTGAGAATCAACAAACCAATCAATAACTATTATGTTCTTACTAAAAAGTGTTGATCCTGTTCATTTATTGCTGAATACTGTCATTTAGCTGCTGGTTTTTGTACTCTAGCTGCTGCTGATTTGTTTTCTGAATATCTTAAGCCATGAATGTTTTCAAGAACGAATTGTTCATAGCTTTGTTCTATCCTATTTTCCTCTATTCTTCCCTGTTTTTGTTAATCCGTTCATCTCGTTCTCGTTGCTTGATCTCATCAACTTCCATCTCCTTCTGGAACTACTACATCCTTTGTGTTTTCTACAGAATTACAATCTATGCTTGGTCTTTATCGTGAAGCGCCTTTTATCTGTTTTTGATTTGATTCTCAGCTTGAATCGCTTAGACTCGTTCTTCTCCTCGGAGAGTGTTCTTCTCATAATTCACTGCTTTGAATCTCTCCAAATCCTCCATGCTTTTCTAGGAAAATAAAATAGAATTTCTCGGCAAAATATATGGCGTTTAAAAGCGATTCTACTGTTTTCATATGTTGCGCTCTCGACTGGCGCTGTTGGGCCTACATAATCTACTACTTGAGATTTTGTCTTTTTGCCTCCTCCAGTTCTTCTAGCTTCCTTTCTTAAGATCGTTATCTCTCTTCGAATTCCTGGAGTGAAAAGGAATAACCATATTATTCGTTTATTTGTAGTAATGCCTGAATATTCCTTACTTGTTGCTTATTAATCAGTGTCTGCTCCTGGGTTATTTAAGTTTTTACATATCTCTCCTTTTGCAGTTGATTTTTTTTCTTATTTTCAACTATCTTTTACTCCTATTGTATTTGCTAATTGTGCCTAAACTCTGCTTCTTTTGCTTCTTGGTCTGCAAGTCGAGTGAGTATCTTCTGTTCTGCTTTCTTGATCTGCTCCTGCATCTGTTGTAAAGCAGATTCTCTCTCCAATTTTCGCTTCTCCTCTGTCTCTTTTAGAGCTTACATAAACTGCTCTTTTTTCCTTTATTCCTTCTCTCTCCACAGAACTTCTTACTTCTCTTTCTCTAGGATACTCGCATTCAGCTTTTCAGCTGCTTCGATTTCTTTATTATTGCGAGCCTCTTCTTTTCTCTTCCAGCTATCTTCTTTCTTTATATCAGCAATGTTTAGAAGAAAAAGTTTAATTTTAATTTACTTCTTTTTTCCTTTGTTTGAGTTGATCCTCTTGTGCCTGCATGATCTCCTGTAGTTGTCTCTCCTTTGCCTGAGCATCTAGTAGCTGCTTTCTTTGCTCGATCTCAGAGATAACTATTTGCTCGATTTGCCTTATCTTAAAATGGAATCCCATAAACAATAACAGATTGATTCTTATGTTAAGCAGGAAGTGTGCTTTTTACTTGTTATTTTTTAATTTTTTCTAGATTTTGTCTGCCTTTTTCTTTCATTTTTTCTAACGAATCCAAGTTAGGGAAAGAAGAATTCGCGTAGGAAGTATCTCCTGCACTGATTTAGCTTTGACTAAACGTCTAGAGTCCCTTCTTGTTGAGATTGATTTCAACTGATGTGGTTGAGTTTTCTTAAGTGAGAAGTAGATTGCGAGATGTTGCTGAGCCTTTCAGATGCCTCAACTTTATTGGCTTTTCAAGAAAGATCAATTCAGTTAGCAAACAACAACAGACAAGAATTTATTAAATAATTTGTTCCCAAGTTTGTTACCGAATACGATTCGGAGCGCTGAATGCTTGGTAGTTTCTTCTCGGAGGAGCTAAAGCTGAGCATTTGAAACTGATTTGCTGCTTGTTTTATCACTTGTTGCCTGTTCTAATAAAATAATTCAGTGTCTCAACCAAGAACACATGCAACGAGAGATTTAAATAGAATCGGGTCTATCAATCCTGACAAAGTATCTGATATCAAACTAAAAACTCTGCTTGTTACTTGAGTGACTTAGCGGACTAGAGAAACTCTTCTCAGTTCTATTTTCTTCTCAAACTGCTGAAGTGATTCTGGAGTCAAGACAACTTTTCCTTTGAAGATCTTGATGACTTCTTCCTTTGATTTCTACAGTAAATCAACTGGTCTGACACCTGTCATCTGGCAAGCTTTCAGAGATCGAGGAGAATTAATCCACTGTTTGCTTGGATCATTTCCACTGGGATCGAAGTTCTCAATCGAAACGCTGTTAGATGTACTCTAAATTGATGTCAAAACAGTCAAATCATGAGGCCTTAGATGGGATAGCTTCCGAGGAGAGGAGGATAACTGCGAAGTCAACACATTCAGGGGTTGCTGCTATTATTGCAGCTTTTTGGGTGATTGAATTAGATTATTCTCTTCGTTATGAGAAGAGTTTGTATCCACCTTTAACTTTGGCTTCATCTGGAGATTACTTTTACCATTTGGTGGATCAGCTATTTTTTCTAAATTTGAGTGCTGCTACTCTTGCTCCTGCTGTTGCTCTTGCTGTTGGACTATTTGCTAATCTTCGCTCATTGAAACAGTTGAATTGAGGGTACTTCGCTATGTGAAGAATCTTAGAAAGGATGGTTTGATTAATTTTAATATTTGTTTGGTCAGCTTGTCTTATTCAGAAACCCAATCGAATTTGTGGTGTTTAATTAAATCGTCTCAAGGAACAGTTTCTGTGGTTCTTTTAGTGGTATTCGTGAAATAAACACAGATTCTCCTTAAGGTAATTTGATTGGCCTGCCATTAGCTTTACCTTTCTGTAATAAATGGTCTGAAATAATTGCTTGCTATGGGAATTAGTTTAAAGGCAATAATAAAGATGATACGCTAAACATTTGAAATTATTATTAATGTTGTATTGTCTTTGAAATTGACTGATTAATAACCACAAGAGTCTTACTTCTGAACATAACATTGAAGTTACGTACTTTCACATTTTGAAAGAATCCAAAAAATCACAAGATATTTATTGAAAGACTAATCAAAAGACAAAGTTTAATAACGTCATAAAATCTCTTTGGACAGTAACAATTTGAGACTAAAACGCTAACTAATAACTGAAATAGAAATACAGGGAGAGTCTGATTAATTAAGTGAAAAGCTGCAAGAACTATCATTAGCAAACTTAATAAATAAGCTTAGCATCTTGCCATAATAAAAGCATTGATTAGTTTGTGTATTATTTCACAATACTTTCTGTTATTCCAAATATTGTATGAAATTAATGTTTAAGAAAATGGGTTTTTCGTGGTGCAGCATCCTACAAATTAATCAAAAATATTTAATTTTTTTGATAGATCCTCAGCAATAAGTAAAGACTACAAGTGTATTTAGTGATTTAATATCAAGATTAATCTGAGATTGAATTGATTTTGATAATAATTGATTTATTTGTTCTGGCGCCAGAAATTTTAGTATTTAAAGTAGCAACAGAACAACACGAAACAGCAGTATTTGCAGCATAAGTAATCAGTAGTTAAAGCACATCGGCAGAGATAATCGAATCAGCAGCAATAAGCATTATTTCTTTGATAAAATCAGTAAGATGGGCAAGAAGGAGAAGGTGTTTCACGAGGAAGATGACGATGAAGCTTAAGATAAAGTGAGTGACCAGCAGAAGAACTCCATCAATAATAATCAAGATAACAGAAACGATGAGAGCAACAGTAAATAAGAATCTGAGTAAAATACCACAGAAGCAGGAAATATGAACAAAAATGTTGCAGGATCTAATTCTAAAAATTCTACTCTTGCAAAAAAGCTGGTAAGAGAATTTGTTTGTCCATATTTGTAATTATTCTATGGTACTATTCCTTTTTGTTTTGACATTCAAAAGGAAGAAGAGACAAAAGCAGCAGCTGCAGCTATCATTAATGGTAAAAGAACCAGACAGATCTCAAAGGCGCCAGCTTAGATGTCTGTCCTGTAGTAATCTTTGTTATAGTAACAATAATAAGCATTAGCAAAGAAGTTAGCCATGGCAAACAAAAAGAAAATGATGAAACCACCTGAAAAAGCTGCTACTAAAAAAAAGCCAGCAAAAAAGGGCAATAGCAATAACTCGTCAGCAAGAAAGAAGGAAGAAGAAGTAGAAGAAGTTTTTAACGAAGAAAGTAATCCAGAACCTGATTAATTCGGAGTTAAGGATATGGAGGAGGAATCAGATTCCATATAAATAAAAAAGAAAGAAGGAACACCTAAGAGTAAATCTTCATTTCCTATGATTGTCTCATAGGATATATTTAGAGATAAAAGTGAAGATATGTCTATTGAAGAACCTGAAGCAGAGAGCTCACCAGATGAAGAAAAATATTACAGCGAAGAAGAAGATTATGAACAAAATAAGAGTTAAAGTAAAAATAATAACAATAAGGAATAACAATAATAAAAAGGAAAAGTGCAGGCGAGCACAAACAAATCTGAACCTAAGAATCTCACTTCGAAAGGATAAAATACTAACAAAAAAGGAAGTGTAATTGGTTAAAATAATAAGAAAATAGCCGAAACTGCTACCACAAAGAGTAAAATAGGGTAAAATGTGGAGAATAAAAAGAGCAGCTTGATTGGAAACAACGCTGAGGCGAAGAAAACTAGCTTAGGATAGAATAACTCATTCGCAAAGAAAAGTAGTGTTGTAACTCCTACAAAAGGATAAGGAGGAAATGAAAATAAAACTACCAGTTTAATTGCGGAGGTGAAAAAGAATCTTGTGGGTGAGAATGCAAGTGATAGTGAAGAAATTAATGAGGAGAGTGATCGAAGCTTAGACAGTGAGAGTGAAGATGGATAAAACAAGTTGAAATCGGAAAGTAAAGGATAATCAGGTTTAGAAGAAGAGGATGAGGGAGATGAAGAAAATGACAGCATTTCTGATTCTTCAGGTGGATCAGAATCAGGAGAATCTGGATCTGGATCTGATGAATCAGATGGGTCGTCATCTTCTGAGGTTGTTTAGGCAGTGAAGACCATGACGTTTAGAAGCAAAAGAGGAGAAGGCATTAAAAAGTTAATGGAGTTATAAATGCGCAACGAAGGACGATACGATGAAGAGGATGATTTCTGGAAGGAAAACAAATATTTTGGGCGTGTAAGCGAAGTCACTAAAGGAAAGGGTGACAAAGATGAGCCGGAAGATGAAGATTTCAATGCTGAGGAGTTCAAGGATGTAAAAGATGTATTTGATAGTGATTTCTAAGACACCAGTGAACTAGAAAGTGGGAGTGAAAGCGATGATAAAGACGATGACAGTGATGCTGAAAGAAAGAGATAGTAGCGTAAAGATAGACCTGATTATATGTTCAAGAAAGATTAGATTATTAAATAGAATGCTTAGAAAGATCGCAACAGGGAACTTAAAGTGTAAAGGCTCAAACAGCTAGATATTGAACAAGAAGGAGAGATTTTATAATAAGAAAAAGAAGATACAGAGACTGTCGCATAATGCATGCTAAATTAAGAAATGAAAAGAAGTCTTCGTGCAACTACTAATGAAAAATCACTT
>Ga0302285_10001481_pt1 | contig 13027 bp, 11 predicted proteins | sample III_Fen_E2_2_FD_200455 | JGI IMG/M metagenome (GOLD analysis project Ga0302285, IMG submission 200455) | Peat permafrost microbial communities from Stordalen Mire near Abisko, Sweden - III_Fen_E2_2 | ecosystem: Environmental > Terrestrial > Soil > Wetlands > Permafrost | place: Sweden: Abisko...
ACTTAGGCGATAACCGGGAGGTGTGGTGTGCCAATACCAATACAGTTGTACAGCGCACTCAGTATTATCCCAGCGGTCTTCCGTGGGCATACGACCGGACTGTTGATCACCCGGACTTACAACACCGAAAGTATAACGGGAAAGAGTTTGTGGAGATGCATGGGTATGATACGTATGATTACGGGGCAAGAGGGTATTATCCGGCTATGGGGAGGTTTACGAGTGTAGATCCACTGGCGGAAAATCATTATGATGTTTCTCCCTATGCTTATTGTTTGAATAATCCTATAAATTATATTGATCCATTAGGATTAGATACAGTTGCCTCAAACAATATACCCCCAACATTTGATCCCAATAAAGACATTGTACAATTACCAGAAGTAACAGTTAAGCCAAAGCCTGATTTTCAACTTACGCCGAATGATCAAGAATGGTACAAGAGACATAAAGAAGGGTTAGATCAAGTAAATATTGAATTTGCATTTGTAACGGCAGGTACTAAACCTGGTTTAAGTCTTATTAGTTGGTTTTGGAATAATATAATAAATCCACCTCCGCCGTCTACTACTCTTACGTTTGATGCTAATGCAAGTAGATTAGTGAATGGAAAGCAAACTGATAAAATAGGTAAACCTAAAGGTAATATGCCTGGAAATAATCAAGTTCAGAACAAACAAATTGATAATTTAGCAAGAGTATATAATTTAAGTAAAGGGCAAAGGAATGAATTACACCGTTTAATTGGTGGAGAGGGTTATGGATACAAAGAGATTGAACAATTAATAAAAAATTATTTTAATAAATGAATTTATGAATATTAATGAAATATTATTATCGACAATAAACTCTAAAGTGATATTAAGTAAATCAGGAGGAAGTACAGGGTCGCTTTGGTTAATAGATTTTGAGAATAAAACTTCATTTTATATCTATTGTACTTGGAGAATAGAACATAATAACCAAGTATTGGCTTCAAGTAATGATGATAGTACTGCAATTGTTGGACGACTTACACGTAGTGTAAAAGAATTAGAAGGGAATAAGCTCATTTCATTTAATTTAACAAAACAGTATGATTTGACTTTATGTTTTGAAAATGATTTTAGTGTAAAAGTTTTTTGTGATATATCATATTCACAAACCGACAATGGTGGAACTTATGATACTAATTGGGATATTAGTATCCCTGATCGTGATTTAGTAATATCCATTAATAATTATTTTAATGTGATAGTTGGAAAATATAATTCATAAAAAACACCAAATTCAAAAGTTCAATTTTCAGGATATAGTTCTGTTAGGTAAAGTAAACCAGATTGTGAATCGGTATACAGCCGACGGAAGGAATCTTGGGACGGAGTATTTTACTATGTTAATACCGATAACCTTACGGATAAATAAAAATACAACGTGGACCTATTCATCCGGATTAGTCAATCAAATTGGAACAGTCTATATTGATAACAAAGAGTATAACACATTCAATGGGTACTCAAAGTTAACTAAATTGCAGCGGGTATACAATACCGAAGGGTTTGCTGATACTATTACGGCAACCATTCCAAATTATAAATATTACCGTCGGGATCATTTGGGCAATAACCGGGAAGTGTGGTGTGCAAATAGCAATACAACTCTGCAGTATACGCAGTATTATCCTTCTGGGTTACCATGGGCATTCAATGTGGGAGATAACCCTGGTTTACAAGAGCGTAAATACAACGGCAAGGAGTTTGTCGAAATGCATGGGTATGATACATACGATTACGGAGCTAGGGGGTATTATCCGGCTATGGGGAGGTTTATGAGTGTGGATCAACTGGCGGAATTAGATTGTAGTATAAGTCCGTATGCTTATTGCCATAATAATCCTATTAATAGGATAGATCCAACGGGAAAAGTAGATATACTACCTGATGGCGCAGTAGTCGTAACAGCACCTAGGCTATATGATAATTATTACACATCACCTTCTGTACACTTTATAGATTATGTTAATAGAAATACACCTCAGATTCCAATATTAACGCCGCCTACGACAACATTTAATTTGACAACAAATCCGAATGAGAACAACGTAGTAATAAATAATAAGGATTCAAAAAAGGATAATGGTACAATAGAAACAATAAGTACTGCTTTATCATCTGTTGGTATAGCTGCTGATGGTGCAGAGATTTACACCGTAAATAATGCAGGGAAAGAAATAGTGTATGTTACGTTAAAAGGTACTACTGCTGCTGTAAATGCAACCAAAGTAATATCAGTTTTAAAAGGGATATCTACTGCAACTATTGTTATAGGAGTTGTTGTTGATGCAGTACATGTAGCTGTTGATCCAAGTTATGCAGGGAAAGCTATAGTAAATACAGGTGTAACAGTTGTTGCTACTATAATAGGTGCAACATTAAGTGCACCAGCCGGAATAGTAATAGGTGGAGGATATTTACTATTGGACCAGTTAGGAGCATTTTACCGACCGACCAATATACCATATTATAATAGTCCAGTTTGTCCGCAAGACAATACAAAAATAAATGTTCCATATAAATAACTCTCAAGAATACAATTTAAAAAATAAAAAAATAAGATTATGATTAAAGAAATGTATTATTGGATGATGTATTTTCTCAAGAAAATTGGCAGAACTGACATGTTGGATTTTAACTCATTTTTATTAATAATCATGTTGCTTTGTTTTAATATTTTGACATGTGTTATTTTATTATGCTTTCTTCTTAAAGTTGATATTAAATCACTTACTTCAGATTATAAAGTCATTGGGATTATTTTTAGTCTTTCAATTATGATTCCAAACTACTTTCTTTTATTTGCAAAAAGAAAAGAAATCGTAGAAAAATATGATCAATTGCCACAAAAGAGAAGAACAAAAGGAATAATTTTATTTTGGATTTATTCGATAGTGTCAATTCCTTTGTTTTTCATTTTGGTTGCGAACTTAACGAGATGATATGTTAGGAGAAATGTATTATTGGATAATTTTTTATCTGAAAAAGGTAAAAACAAATGACATGCCTGAATTTAATGCCTATTTATTGATGAGTCTTCTTTTAAATGCAAACCTTTGGACGTTTGTAATAATTTTAAGTTATCTATTAAAGCTAGACCTTAAAACAGTTAGTGGAGATGCAAAAGTGATAGGAGTTGTTATTGGGCTTTCTGTCATGATCCCCAATTACTTCCTTTTCTTTGCAAAAAGAAAAAAAATCATAGAAAAAAATGATCAATTGCCTCAAAAGAGAAAAGTAAAAGGAATAACTTCATTTTGGATCTATTCAATATTATCGTTGTCGTTATTATTTATTGTAGGTGTAAACTTAACAAGATAAATATTGGTAATGTATCAGATGTGGCGATAGTCCATTATCATTTTGATTATCAATAGTGATAAATAGAAATTAATCGGAGAATGGTGGGTGTAATTGCTCACCATTCTTTATTTTTTAGTAGTTCAAAACCAGTGGAAGATAAGTGTAGGGACAAAAAACGAGCATTTGTTTTTATCTATTTAGTCTCTTTGAATATTTAATAAAATGGCGTATCTGAGGTTCTATAGAATTCAACAGCAAGATGTGTTTTTGTCAGCACAAAAACGTTTTACCTGATTAAAATCAGGACTTAGAACCCTCGCAACTCGGGTTCAATTTTTATCAAGGATAGTATAACTATATATAAGCAAAGAGCCCTGCAATTTAAGGTTGCAGGGCTCTTTGTTGTACAGACAACTCGAAAGAGTTATCAAAATGGCACAAAATAATTTTAAAAGTTCACTTTCCCATCCAGTAAATCCTTCATGCGCTTTTTGGTTAGCATAGAATTAATGATTTTAATCAGGGCATTTTTCTCGTCTTCGTCCAGTTGGTTGATAAGCATTAGTTGCTCGTTCAGTTCGTGGTTCTGGAGTTCCACCACACTATCCTCGCTATCGTTCAAAAGATTGTCGGCACTCACGGCAACCCGTCTTTGCGGATATGTCATTGATTAAATAAGAAAATGTTAATGCTTGTGGCTGTGATATGTTATCTCAGCCATTTGTATTATTAGGATTTGCAATCAGATAAATACAAATATTAAAAAACACTCACTATATTTGCAACACTTAAATTATTAAGAAATGTAGTTCAGGTATATTATAACGGGATACCATTCAAACTAAAACGGGATTGTGATCATTAACCATATGCTGCCGATGGACGTAAGCTGGGGACGGAGTCTTTTACTATGAAACTGCCCCTGGTAACTCCTATTTATAAGGACACATTTTATACATGGACGTATTCCTCTGGACTTGTTAACCAAACGGGCATGATCTATATTGATAACCTGGAATATAGATTACAAGCGGGATGTTGCAAAGTCTCTATTTGTTGCGGATGCATAATCCGGAAGGATATACTGACAATGTAACGATAAACCCATATGGACCTTTTTACAATTATTACAACAAATATCAATTGGGTAATAACAGAGAAGTATGGCGGGTGGTTTATAGCATAAATTATGTTATAATAGTTGGATATAATGTGATTAACAAATTACAAAAGCCAACACTACAAAGGCTGGGTTTTAAAATCCAAGCGACTGGACAGAACATTTGTACATCTTAATAATTTTCAGATCCAGCGTGACAGGAAAATCATAATTTATTCATAATTTGTAATTTATCATGAACATTTTTTCCGGTAAATAATTTATATCTTTGTATCAACAAAACAAAACTTTATGCAAACCATACATGTACAAATAAACATAGATTCACCTACCGGAAGACGTTTGCTTGAGGAAGTGAAAAGACACCCGAAAGTAGCTAAAGTAGAATATCCCATAATTGACAAAGAAAAGACCTATACCATTGAAGAGGTATTTTCTAAAGTAGAGGAAAAACTAAATAATCACTACGGTACAAATCATAAGTTGAAGTATTGAAATGAAACAATTTGAAATTGTTTTTTCAAAACAAGCAAATACTGATATCCAGAATCTTTCCAATACCATACTGTATCAGTACCATGCACCTTTAACAGCTTTTAAATATGTACAGGGCTTGTTGGATGAAATAAAGAAACTAAAACAAATGCCGATTCGTTTTCTAAGAAACAGAAAAATCTATTTCAATATGGTTATAATGTGAGACGCTTGAACTATAAAAAGATGGCCATTTTTTATTCGGTCATTGACCGTACTGTTTATATTCTTCGGGTTGTACCTTCATCAACGATTCTATCTTAATTATTCCAGTGAATAAATAATCATTTATCTTTCGTAAGTAACACAATAAATAAAACCAATCTAAATGTCTTTGCCATTTTTATACGAAGATATAATACCTGTGGTAGCGTCCATATATTATTTGACTGCAATTTCATCCTTCTGAATTATATTGTTTTACAATCCACACAGATAATTCAGTCTGGTTACAGGATATTGATTGCTGAAAAGAAATTAAATAGAATAAAAGTGATTGTCCACTGACCACACAGATTTACACAGATTCTTTATTCTCAGATTCTTTGATTCCTTCACCTCTGTTATCTAAAACTTACACTCTATTCATCTTATGGATGCCATTCAATCCTCGAGTGACAATCAACTCATTAACCGCATTGCTGTAGACGTTCAGAAACCTGAATCAGGGTAATGAGCTCCCTGTATCACTTGTTAAAGTGTGAACAATCAAGCAAAATTATACGATTAAAATTATCAACCTGAGAGGCTCAGATAATATTAATAATAACGACTTCATGCTGTTTAATGCATATTGGATGGATAGTTGTGTTAATTATTTTTACAACTGACAGGCACATCCCCAACATTGACCGATATTTCATCCGGAATAGTTGTCTAAATCCATATTTTTGGAATCTGAATTCAACTGATATTCAAACAATCAATAATTTAAAATTATTTATATGAAAAAACTCTTCTTCTTCCTGTATCTGTTTTTGTCATTCACTTCGGTATATGCACAAAATTTTGTACCCGATCCCACTTTGATGTATAACATAGAACAAACAAACTCCCAGTTAGTGGTTGGGCCAACGCTGTCAGGAGGGTTCTCAACAACACAGCCGACAGTGATAACCCTGGCTAATTTAAGTTCTCAGGCATTTAGTTTTATTCCTGTTTCGGGCAAAGCAGACACCTATTACCTGCTAAACGGGGAAGGTAAATATTTGAATAAAGTTTCCACCGTCTCCTGGGACACCTGGAATGTTATATTCGAATCAACAACTTTCGATACAAGTTCGGAATGGTCGATCAGCGGAACAGACCCGGCTGCCATTCGTTTAATATGTAATGCCAACAGTAAATACCTTGCCTCTGATAAAATAGTAAGTGGTTCGGCATTGTACTGTAATAAAGAAATTGATAATGTTAATGGGTTGTTTGGTTTAAAAGTTGCAACCATAGATAACAGTCCAAAATTCAGTATTCTAGAAAAGAATGTGACTATTGAGATTGAGAAAGATCTTCAACCTTATCCACTCTGGATTGCTGCAGTGAACCAGAATTATGATATTAACGCAACAGCTTCCGCCGGATTTAGTGTCGGTAAAAGTACATTTACTCCGGCTGATTTTACCAGTGGGGCAGGAAAATTACAATTCGATGTACAGGTATCTACGGCTAATGTTGGAGACACCGGTAAAGTGATTTTCTCGTATACACGTGCCGGAGTGATCCATAAATTGGATTCGGTATTTGTTACTCCGGTAGCAACCTACGAACGTTTCTTTATCATGAATAAAGCAGCCGGTTTGGTCATTAGCAACAATACCACCATCCCGACAGTGCCATCACTGGCCACTCTGAATATCGAAGATGGATTACAGTATTTCTTTTTCAGACCGGTGCATCATGGTGTTACCGACAGCCTGTATTATATGATTCAGGATGGCAATTATCGAATGATCCGAAAAGCTGAAACCAGTGATTATGATGTTGAATTTGGGTTTTCAGGCAATGAGTCGATTTGGAAAATTACACCACAGGCTAACGGAGCACGATCTATAACCAATTTTGTAACCGGAAAGTCACTGGGTACTGATGGGTTGGCTATTGACAGCAAATTGTATGACGATAAAACATTTGCGGCTAATCCTACAGCAGGACCCTATTGTGAATGGACAATCTTATCAGCAGCCACTGCATTGGATCCCGCGATTTCACTTCTTTCGGGAGTTTCGCTGAGTAACGGGGTACTCAAACAAAATTTCAGCAGTGACATCACTACCTATGATGTATGGGTACCTGCCGATTCAAGTACAGTTAAAATAACAGGAAGTACTGTATCTACGGTTTCAACGATTGTAACCAACCCTGTTGAATTAGTTGCCGGTGGCGGACCAGCTGTTTTAACGGTATTGTCGGGAGATGGTTTAAGTACAACAGACTACAACTTCAATTTTGTACAAATGACTTTTGACAAATGGGCTGCAGGTGGTGAAACAGGAGCAAGCAAGTCGACACCAAATCAATGGGGCTGGAAATGTCCGAATGCTGTTTGGGCTTCGGCAAATTCAACGACTGCCGGTACAGTGCGTTACATTGATAATCCGGTTAATTACAAGCACAATGGGGTAGCCGGTTGGACAGGCCGCGTGCTGTATACGCGTTGGGATGGAAATGTGACAACTTCCGCCAATTACAGTTATCCGGTGTACCTCGAAGCAGGGAAATCATATACTTTCTCCGGAAAATATGCCTGGAATTCAGTAGTACCTGCCGATTCTGCCAGTGCGACCTTTACGTTTGAAATAAACACGGCTTGGGATAATTCAGGCACAAAGGTTTTAAGTGTTGATTCGGTGGTTAGTCCGAGAGATTTATTGAACCTGCATGATGTAACAATGACTTTCACTCCCAATTTAACAGGAATACATTATCTGACCATTAAGAACAGTTCCCCTTTGTTGGGAGCCATAGCTGATTTATCAATTGGTGAAACAACAACGGGTTTACAGAGTCCACTTTCAAACAGTCTATTTGCAACGGTAACAAAACAGATGGTCAATATCCATGGTACCGTGGCCGGTGATGCCGTGAGGGTATACAATGAAAGCGGTCAGTTGGTCAACCAACTGAGGGCTAATTCAGACATTACTTCCATTCATTTGAATTCGGGTATGTATATAATTAAAGTCAATGCATTTGCATTGAAGGTGATAAAGTAAAAAGTTAGTAAGTAATAGGTTAGTAGATAAAAGAGGGTGTTCTTACAGGACATCCTCTTTTTTTTATAGATAAGCCGAAAAAATCCAGAGTAAGAAATAACCGGTATGTAATGGTAAAAATTAATGAATCCATTCAATTTCTTTAGAATGATGTTGCTGAACTCCTAAAAAAAGTTACAACTTTAAATTGGCATCCTGCAATTATCTAATTCAATATCAATGGAAAACAACTGATTTAAAAAATAAATCCTAACATTGCTTTAAACCATTTGATATAAAATTTGTTTAAGTTATAAAGGTCATAGATTTATTTAATTCATCTCTTCATAAAATTAATCAGTAAAAAAAGATATTGGTATTTTCTTCTGCACTTTAAATTTGGAACATCTCGAATGCCACTCGTATGATCTTCGTTAGCCGACGAACATGTCAAAAAACATCAAACCAAAAAATCACATTTAATTAAGCTATACTTCATCAATCAGTAAAACGAAATATACAAAAGTTATTAATTGATGGGAAGCCATCAAAATCAAAAAAACAATTCATCTATAAATCCGGGAATTTTAATCTTCTATTATTTTCTTAACTATTGTGTCAATTGTGGTACTGTTTTTATTTTGTTAAAGTAGAAGCAATAAGAAATAAACTCTTTGCCCGATATTGATTCATCTTAAACATTGGTCGGTTTAGGAATGGTAAGAGCTTAGTATTAAAAAGTATTTTATGTCAGGAAGTTTGATAAAGAGACTAATTAGTTATTGTCTGATAATATTCAGCTTTGTATTTCAGGCAAACGCAACAGACCCATTTTCCCGGAATATTGGTTTTGAGAATGGTAATTTTGATGGCTGGACCGGGTATAATTGGGTATACAGTAAAGCCCATTCTGAGTTAACAACTAATCCACAATTAGTCAACCTTCCAACCATACGGCGTCAGAAAATCATGTCAGATACCACTGCCTATGATGTTTTTACAGGGAACGCACTTAAAATAATTCCCACAGGGTACCATTTTTCTGCACGTTTAGGTGATTCTACCATTTACTCTTTCGATCACTCACCACGTTGCTGGCGACAAAGTCTGCGTTATTCCATGCAGGTCGATTCCGCCAATGCACTCCTGATTCTGAAATATGCCTGTGTATTGCAATATTCCTCCTATCATACGCCCATCGAGGAATCCCGGTTTAGTCTGAAATTGTATAAACAAAACGGGGATAGCATACCGACCTGTTCCAGTTTCGACAGTTATAATTCAAGTGGTAATTATGACAGTTTTCATACCACTAATTATACCCGGGATACTGTTTATACCACCAAGTGGAAAGACTGGACAACAGTAGGAGCCAATTTGTCGGAATATATAGGCCAGACAATTACCGTCGAATTTATGACCGCCGATTGTACTGAGAATTATCACTTCGGGTATGCGTATCTTGTCGGTGAAACCCACCCAATGTTCATCACCTCGAAATACTGTACCGGAAATACGGGCACCGAACTTATCGCCCCGGAGGGTTTTCGGGAATATAGCTGGAAGGATAGTACCGGTAAAGTTGTAGGTACCTCACAGGTTTATAATCCGCTCAATCCGGATAATGGAGCCACCTACACCTGCAAACTCATTTCTGAAACAGGATGCGAAGTTATACTAACTACAATAATTGCCCCCTATAAGCCCAATGCCGATTTCAGCTATGACCAGATTGATAATGACGATACAACCAATACAGTTGCATTTCAGATTGTAAAACCCGTTAAACAAGCTTCTTCGGAATATAAATGGGATTTTGGCGATGGAACAACATCAACCGACCAGGACCCAACGCATAAATTTCTAACTTCTGGGTTGCATACAGTCAGCCTGGTAGCACATAATCCACCATCGTTGTGTACCTATTCAATCAGTAAAACTGTTGAGACATTTTACCCCCCTCTGATAGGCATTACCGGTGACACGACCTATTGCCCGGGCTACACAACGACTCTTAAAGCACACGGAGCCTACCGGTATGTATGGAGTAATAAATCAACGGCAGATTCGCTGGTGATCGGGAAAGACACCACTGTGTGGGTGATCGGATATTCTAGCATTGGAGAACATACCGATACCATCAGGTACAACGTGAACGTGGAACCCGAATGGGCATTTACACGCGAAGGAAAGGAATCGTTTTGCAAAGGCGACAGTACGGTACTTTCAGCTTCAGGAGCACTCAGCTACAGTTGGAATACCGGACAACGCACATCCTCCATCACGGTAAAGACTACGGGAAAATATACTGTAACAGGAACAAATTTACGTGGTTGTGAAAAGCAACTGGTATTTAATGTCAAAGAAGATCCCCTGATCAATGTCGATTTTACGGTCTCCTCGCCGACCATCGACGTCCGGCACAATGAGCTGACATGCAGCATTCCTGCTGAAAACGGGGTCGTATACGAATGGAACATGGGCGATGGGTTGACCGAAAGAGGTTCCACAATAGTACATGCCTACAAACTTTCAAATGCATTCTATCAGTTTCCGGTTACCCTGACAGCTACCAATGAAGACGGTTGTGTCTACAGTTCGGCAAAAACAGTGAATACTGTATTATTTGTAACGAATGTGTTTACTCCCAACAACGATGGAGTGAATGACAAATTTATGCCCGGAGTTGATATCAAGGATTATGAGCTGCAGGTATTCGACCGGAACGGATTACTCCTTTATAAAGGAAATACCGGATGGGATGGACGTTTTAATGGGAAATGGATGGATCAGGATACGTATTTCTACCTGATACAGTACAGAGATAAGGATCAGATTTTGATATCGTTAAAAGGTTACCTAACCTTGAAAAAATAAATTACCTGACATGAAGAAACTTTATATATATGTTTCTATACTTACATTTGCCGTTTTGGGGAGTGAAACCAATGCACAAAATGACATTAGTATGGCCACGCACTGGTATAACCGGTCGAACTACAATCCGGCTTCGATAGCCAAACCCGATTACATATACCTGTTTACGAATGTCCGTAGTCAGTGGACAGGCATTACCGGCTCACCTACCGTAGTGAATATCCAGGCATCGGAATATATTCAAAACCTGCATTCCGCTTTTGGCATTTCGATGGTAAGCGACAACATAGGCGTCACACAAACCATCAACCCCTTGCTGACTTATGCCTTCGTGATCGAAAACGACCGGGACTGGAGGCTCTCTATGGGCATTTCGGGAGGTGTATTTTCGAGGAGTATAAATGGTTCGCAATTCGAAGCAGAAAACAGCAATGATAATTACCTTTTTACAGATCTTGAACGCACTACTCGTCCCGATGCTAATTTAGGACTTGAATTTCAAAGTTCACACTTTATAGCAGGTCTTTCATCCACCCATTTATTTTCAGCGTGGAAAGACACAACCCTGTTTTTGAATGCGAATCACCAGTACGGGTATGTTACCTATAAAAATACAGATCCTGTCAATTACAATTACAGTTTTGGGCTACAAGTAGTCAACCGGTTTAACCGTACCATTTTTGAGGGCAATGCTTCCATCCGCTTTAAAAAACCGACCGGCTTAAGCTCAGGGCCAACAGAAATATTCAGTCTGGGTCTATCTTACCGTTCGTCCAAAGAGATGACCTGTTTGTTCGGAGTGAATATTAACCATGATTTTAGGATCGGATATGCCTTTGATAAAAGTTTCATCCCCGGATTCAGCCAAAACAATACGCATGAGATTATGCTCGAATACCGTATTCCATCCCGTGCCTCTTCCACTCAAACAAACAACAGGAATACCGATTTCTGGTATTACTAAATTCTTCAATTCAATCTGATGTGGGATAGCCGGGTGAAGTTATTGAAAAACCTTATTTTTCTTTTTTATTTTCCCTTCGTAGAAAACCTAACTACCACGATACCAACCCTTATTCCCTTCTATGAAAATTAAATATAAAAATCTGTATACGCACTTTATTTTTACAACTCTTCACAGACTTCCTTTGATTTTGGAAGAGAACAGACAACGTATTGAAAAATACATGACTGAAATAGTTAATCATCATGAATGCAAAATGTATGCAATATATGCGAATCCGGAACATGTACATTTTTTAGTTTCGAGAGGACCTAATTTGGATGAAGAATGTTTAGCGGATTTAGTTGGAAAAGGTTCAACCCAATTTATAAATGAAAACAAACTCTGCATGGGAAATTTTGAGTGGCAGGAAGAATGTTCTGCATTTTCTGTATCAAAAAGAGATGTAAATAAAGTGTGTAAATATATACTAAATCAAAAAGAACATCATCATAAACAAACAATTGCTGAAGAATATGAAGAATTTATAAAGTTTTATGAACAGACAATAAGTTTAACAAAATAAAGGAATAAGGGTCGGGTCGTGGGGTATAACATTTTCTACGAAGGGTAAAAAAAAGAAGAAAAATAAGGTTTTTTATAAAACACAATAAATTGATTGTTAGACACTTGCTTGGCTAAATAGTATGGTAAAAAAAAGAATTAGGGTTTATTAATTTAAGACCCTTCTATTTTAGATACTAACCCTACTGTATAACTCTTTGCAAAGTATTGCTAATCAAAAATTAGCAAAAAGCTTTTTTCAGCACTTCAAAGTTATCTACCCTGATGTTCGATCTATGATCGTGGGGGACTCAGTAGAAAAGAATCCTCTCTATTTCTAAACCTTATTCCCTTCTATGTTGTAATCCAAATTATAAGAGTATTATTATGTTTCTTTATATTTTCACAAAACAATAAAGTATCTTTGTTCTCAGGAAGTTAAAGAGGAAATAGGCTCTGCTGAGGA